>Ga0078894_10000064_pt1 | contig 60006 bp, 56 predicted proteins | sample LauGreSu1BDMLBSD_2_FD_67506 | JGI IMG/M metagenome (GOLD analysis project Ga0078894, IMG submission 67506) | Freshwater lake microbial communities from Lake Michigan, USA - Su13.BD.MLB.SD (version 4) (version 4) | ecosystem: Environmental > Aquatic > Freshwater > Lake | place: Lake Michigan...
CAATTGTTTTTCTGAATGTTTCTTAAAAAGAGAATTATAAAATACAGTATATGGATGTGCGTGCCTATAATTAGTTACATTGTCTCTCTGTGCTGTTTTATCTGTATCATATTTTCTACCTAACTCACACAGATCGCATGATTGATTTTTAAAATCCATTTTAAACGAATATATATAATCTAACATTCTTAAAATATATATATAATTTCATATTATTTTTATATCGATTTTATAGTAATTAAATATTCAAAATAATGTAAGAAAAAGAAAAACAAGAAACGCATGTACTAATAATATTCACCATAATTTATATCTGTATAGTTTCCCATATCATCTGGATTATATTGACCGTCCATATAATCTTCTGTCATATCTTCCATATTATTTACTTCGTAATCTATATCGTCACCATTTAATTCTTCCTCGACTGCTTCATCTAATAATATATCAGCGTTACGATCATCTGATCCATCCTTTTTTAAACTTTCTTCCATCTTTTTAAGTTTATTTACAAACTCTCTTTCACCTTCCTTTGTACTTTTTCTATATTTTCTTCTACCAATATCTTCACCCCAGACATTTCCCATTTTTAACATTTTATATACATTATCTATATCTCTCATTTCATCAGTCATGTCTTCTAATCTTTCTATCATAATATGTTTTTCGTTCTCACGCGTTTTAAATACACGATCCATTATATCTTCATATGTAAAATCAACCATATCTTTATGGTCATTCATTATCTGAATATATGTATTCAATAATTTTGTTACTGTTGTTTTCGTAAGTTTACTATTTTCTGTATAATATATTTCTTCCTCTACATTAGTAGTCTCTATTATATTACGAGTATTTCTCTGTTCTAATCCTTCTACTGTATAAACATCGTCTAAACTTATTTCAGTTTCTCTTGATGTTTCATAGTAAATACTTGTATCACTGCAGATGTCAATATACATTTTAATTAACATATAAAAATAGTTTTCAATGAGTAAACGACTAGTACTCTTATCAAAAATAGAATATGTTTTTCTATCTTTATAATTAATTTCTGAAAAATATGGTGTATTATCAACTAATAATAATAAATTCTTTGTTTCAGTTTGAATTTTATTTAATACATCTATTAATTCTTTTGAACCATAAAATTTAACAAGACGACTATAATATTTTTCAATCATTTTTGAAATATCTCCTCTATGCTTATTTTCTAATCTCCAATAATTTGGTATTTTTATTCCTTCAATAGTAGTAATCTCGTCAAAAGTAGGACCTATTACTGAAATATCATGATTTATTTGATTTAAAATAATATTTGGAAAAACCATAGCAAAATAAACTATATATGTTTTTACAAAATTCAGCATATTATATGTTGTTTCATCGGCTAGTTTACCTGAATTTCGTTTACTGTTGTCGTTCCAATTAAAAATATTTTTCAACATATTGTTAAATTGTTTCAACGATTTATCAGAAAATGAATTACCATTATTCAAACGGACAAATTCTAATATTTCTTCTCTTAAAGTACTATTTTTTTCACTTAAATAATTTTTCAAAGAACGCATTTCAGTCGTATCTTCAACAATTGCAACATCATATGTATCTAATGTAGGTTCAATATGATTTATGACATTTTTAATAGATTGTTCTGTATCAGAAGCATTTGTCATGTTCTTCATTATATCTCTCAAAACCTGAACAGGTGTAAATTGAGGAGAATCCATCGAAACATGTACAATATTATTTCTACCAATTATTTGTAACAATCTTAATAAAGATTCATTTGTGTATTGACGATTATCTCGTTTTAATTTTACTATTTGTTCATCAATACTTAATCCTTTTAAATTTATTTCTGGTTTATTATTACATACAACAATCAGTTCTTCGGCAAGAGGAATGAGAGAAGTAAACTTACAATAAACAATAAAAGCGCGATATATTGTCTGTTCGTCAAATGAACGATTATCCAATGAAGGATATTTCATCTTTGTATTCTCTCTGCTTCGTAAAAATATTGGTTCAGTTACATTGTGTATTTGTTTTAGTAAATTTGATAATTCTTTCACAATAGAATTATAATTTTTAATATCATTATTTTCGTTCATAAAGTAACCAATAGTGGAATATTTTGTCATTTCATTACAACAAGCATTTTCTATGAAAGGAACATTATTCGCACTTGTTAATAACATTTTCTTTTTGTTTATAATATCTTGTATCTTCTCTTGAAGAGCAAGAGAAAACTGAATTATTTTAGTCTCAACAATAAAAATTTCTTCTTCCTGATTTTTGCTCCCATTTTTCATGTCACTTATTAATTTACTCTTAAAATGTGGTGTAATATTATATAACCCTTTAATTTTAAATTCAGACAACGGTGGAAGAAATTGTGTCCAACCTTTAATATCATGTTCTTCTGGAATGTCATTCTCCTTGTCTGCTGACAAATGTAGCAATTTTTCTTCTACTTTCATTCTTACTTCTGGTAATTCCCATAGTTGTGTGTCAATCATGCTTTTCAATTTTTCAACAATACTTTCTTGTTTTTTTCTAGAAAGAACATTCCATGGTTCTACTGAAGTACGGATATTATATGCTATACAAGCAATATATTTTACAGCACTATCATCCCCGGTTCCTTCAATAGGATAACCAACAAATGAACGTGAACAACTTGGAAATGTTTTCTTTGTTTTAATTGATGGGACACTTGTTTGAATAGCAATAACTATCATACCCATTGTGATGTAAAGTATATAATTGTTATATAACTCATTGAATGAAGGTAATGTTTTCTTCTTTTTTGATGCTTCCAAAATCTCCTTTTTATAATCCTTCTCATTTGGCATAACATTTTTTATAACAGTTGTAACAGTTTTTTTGATAAATTCGCTTTGATGTTCCAAATTAATGCCCAAATTAGAGGAAAATGTCGAAATAATATTACTGATCATTCTCATTTCAGGACTTTCCTTCTTTTGAACTATTTTGGCACTAGAAACAACAGTGTCTAATTTTTCTTCTTCCAAAATATCACGACTAACAATTTTAAAACCTTCATCATAACCTTCTTCAACATCAAAATCTTTTCTTTTAATAACATAACCACTATATTTGTCAACAACATAATCACCATCATCACTTGTTTCACCTATTTGACTTGCCAATATTTCTAGATTTTCAGCAAAATTCTCATTATCGTATACAAAAAATGAAGCAATTTTATTGAGTGATACTGGAATTAATTTTGTATTTGTCTTTTTACAATAAAACCAATGTGGATCTTCTTCTTTATTAGATAAACCATAACCATTAATAGCAGGTCTAGTACATACATCAACAAAACGCAAAATATACGATTGTTTTTTGACAAAATCCGTTTCACCCAAAATTATATTTAACAAACCATAATAAGGAGATACAACTACTTCTTCTTTTTTGTCTTCATTATACGACCCAACTAAACCTAAATTATACTTTTGTTCATTGTATTTGAAGAAATTATATGTCGCTATCTTTTCTAGATTTTCTATTATTAAATCAAAATATTCGTAACGATTTTTTACTATTTCTTTCAATTTTTCCTTTGATAATTGATACTTCTTATCAAATTCTGACATAATTATGTCATAACTTTTTTCTAATAATTCTGCTTTGTCTAATATGGTTGTTTCACATTTGTCATTAACTTCAACACAATCTGGTTGAGCAATACATAGTGTCGTTTGATCATTAAAATACATGATACCATCATTTTCTTTAAGAGAGTTGGCTATCAATTGTTCATTTATTGTTTCGTCTAACACCCATTGTTTATTCTGTCTTTTATAATATTTCTCTGAAAAATCACTTTTATTATACAAAATAGCAATATCTCCTTCGTTCACTTTTTTAAAACCAGTTAATACAATGTCTGCAAGTTCCGTTGCCTTTTCTTCATTTATTTTCATCTTATCTTTTAATTTACCAATAAAGAACTTCAAGAAATCATCAGGTGACATCTTCAACATTTCTTTTTCATATTCTTCTAATATGCTGTAATTTGTTTTATCATATTCTTTGTCATAATAAATATCTAACCCATTATCTATTTTCAATTGTTCTTCCGATTGATATTTCTTAGCAACAATATAGGTAACACATTTTCCTTCATTCTCTATTTCTGCATTTTTCTTATTTTTTTCTGCGTTATTTTTACCAGTTTCCAAAAATTTTGTTACATGTTCAGAAAACATATAAGGTATATTCTCGTAAGCAATTGCTTGATTGTATAAATTACCATAGTCAGTCATTATCATCATTCTTAGCAATTCAGAATTTGTCATAAACATAGATGTCGAACCAGAATCAACTATATTCTTATAAGAAAGAACATAACCATTAACTTTGTAGTCATAATTATATTTTTTGAATATTTCATCACTTTGTATTTCGCTATTTCCAGAATTTTTAAAAATGTTGAAAATTGCCATGACACTAGGGTTCATGTTACGATATTTTATTTGTTGTGTTTTAAGTTTGTTCGAATAATCTCTATATATCTTTCCATTATCTAAAAAGTTTTTATTATATGAGGATATTTTGAAATCAATATAATTAACTATTTCTGTATATAAAATATATGTTATATCATCAGTATAAACTAAAAATGGTTCCATATATTCAACAATATCAACTATAGATACCTTTCCCGTTATATATTTCTTTATTGTATTAAATATCAATCTTGTTTTTGGAATAATAACATCCAAAAATTTTTCATATATTTGTTTTTTATTTAGTTCTTTAATAGTTTCGTCATATTCAATTAATTTAAGTGAATAATTTTTTATTCCAGTAACAAAAGAAAATTCATAATCGTCTATTTTCTCCTGTTCTTCTTTATTATTTACTAATAATGGATTTATACTTACATTGCCATTAGAGAGAACATAATATTGACTATCCAAATTGTCGATCGAAATATTTTCAATATATGTTCTTTCTGGTTTGAATATTTTCCATAATTGAAGGAAATTCATGTTTAAACTAGATTTATCGATTAATTTTGTATTTGGGAGATTAATACGAGAGAAACGAATAACTGGTTCTGGTAATGTCAAAAAAGATTTAATAAACATATTATCACTTTTTGTTAATGGTTCGACTTTATTAATTATTTTTGTGCTTGTGCTTTCTGTCGATATCATATGCGTCAATCCATCTTCATATCGTGTTCTATCATATTGTACATTTTCGACTGTTAGAGACCCATCTTCATCACCAATTGCACGAGAATAAAAATCATCTAAATTATCTACCATAACATTCATTGTAACCTTTGGCGCTGCTTCAATAAGTATTGAAGCATTATTTTCTAATGGTGGTTCTATAAATGGGGTAAATACTGGATTTAAACGTTGCCATAGTGTTACATATTTATCATGTTCTTGTGGTGATGAGTCATTAATATATCTTTTTACAATTCTTTGTATGTTCATTAATGGAGTTTCTGATTCAGGTTCAACATCAGTATAATTATATTGTATTAACTCCATAGTTGCAGTTAATTTCTTTATATTTTTTACTACAGGCATTAACCAATACAGCATTGTTTTAAACTCAGAAAGTTCATTTACAAGAGGTTTCCAGTTTGATCCTTTTTTCTTAAAACCAATTACGTTACCATTTTCATCGAAAATTGAAAATTCTTTTCTCAACTGAACAAAACGTTCAATACTCTTATGAATTTCTTTAAGTACATAACTAGTTCTATCTATGTGTGGTATCTTTGAGAGAAGACTATCTAATAAATCATTTGTTTGATCTTCTAAACTATATCTTTGTGTTTCTTCAGCTACATCTTTAAACTCCCTCACTGGTCCCAATACTTCAGTTCCAAATTTAAAGTCATCTGATTTGAGAATTATTTGTGTGATTACATTTTTTATATTCTTTTCAGGAACATGTAAATACGTATCAATTATTTCCTCATCTACGCCTTCTTCTAATATATCTTTTTCTGGTATAACTTTTTCTATTTCTTTTTCCTTTTCTACTTCAACTGGGATTTCTTCTTCATCTACAATTTTCTCGACTTCTAGTAATTTTTCAGCATCGGTCTCGTCTAATTCTGCTTTACATGTTGTGTTTCCGGCAGGTTTTGTTGTTATTTGTATATTTTCTATAAGTAGATCTTCTGGTATTCCTTTATAGTCAAAATTAATATATATTGTTTCGCAATCAGGATATGTTTTAATTTCTATCATATCTTCTTCTAAATTAGTAATTTCTCCTGTAATAATAGCCGGGTCTTCACCTCCAAAATGTATATGTATCCATTTTCCTGGAACTAAGTCATTTTGTCTTGCAAATCCTGGTTTAGGATTTCTACTTATTAGTTCAATTTTTGTAATAGTTCCATTGCCTAATTGTCCTGTTTCGTCTATTTTAAGTGTCTTAACATTGTCCATATTTAAAACATCAATTAGTCTCACTTTTGTCTTATCAATGTAATCAATAACAAAAGTGTTGCCATTTAGACTTTCATCTGACGGATTTTCAATTTTAACAACGTCATCTAATTGTAACATAAGTTTTTGTTCTTCTGGTGTATTGGAATTAATGACAACGCTTGTTTTGGGATCTATTTCCAACAGTGTTTCTCCTTCTTCTTCTATTATATCTTTTTCAGTTTCTTCATTTAATTCTTCTGGACTTTTTGACATTTATTCCTATTATAATAATAGAAATTATTATACTTAAATTTTATTCAAATAAAATAATTTAAAATATTATTTAAAGACATATTATTACTTAATATATCTAAAACATGCTACAAAGACCACATTATGATATTACTTCTTTAGATGAATTTATGTGTTTACTAAACGATACAGAAAATACATCTGAAAAGAAAATTCTAAATAAGATTGATTCTATTTTTGATAATAAAAAATACAATATAATTAGATATGATAAAAAGGAATTGGGTTATTTAATGGAAGATAAAATAAATATGTATGGTATTTATAGGTCATTAGTTTTTAAAGATGGATTGTTAAAATGTTTTTCCCCACCAAAATCAGTTAGTTTTGATAGTTTTAAAAATAAATATCCCAAAATTGATGAAAATATTATTGCTGAAGAATTGGTAGAAGGAACAATGATTAATGTTTTTTGGGACAGTTCTATTGGATTAACTGGAGGTTGGGAAATTGCAACAAGAAATGTTGTTGGTGCAAATATGGCAATTCAATCAAACAATAGTTTTGACACAAAAAAGACGTTTCGTACAATGTTTTTTGAAGCATTGAAAGAGGTAAATCTTGATCTATCTTATCTCAGTAAGAATTATTGTTATAGTTTTGTTCTACAACATCCAGAAAATCGTATTGTCACACCTTTTAAAGAAATTTCATTATATTTAATTGCGATGTATGAATTTGTTTTTGACGATAATTTTAAAAAGATATTAGTATATCCTTATTTAAGTGACGAAATAATTAAAGATGGGTTTCACAATACTAAATTAAAATTTCCACAAATATATACTATTTGTTCTACATACGATGAATATCGTGAAAATTTTGCTGGACCAAATACACCATATTATATTGGTGGAATTGTTTTTAAAAATAGACAAACATTAGAACGATGTAAAATCCGCAATCCAAATTATGAAGAAATCAAATTATTGAGAGGTAATCAACCAAAAATTCAATATCAATACTTGGTTTTGAGAAAAGAAGGAAAAGTAAAAGATTTTTTGAAATATTATCCAGAATATAAGAAAGAATTCAATGCGTACAAATCACAAGTACATAAATTTACAAACGATTTATTATCTAATTATATTTCTTGTTATATTAAAAAGACAAAACCATTGAAAGAATATCCTGAGCATTTTAGGACACATATGTACAACATTCATCAAATTTATTTGACACAATTAAAAGAGAAAAAAGAATACGTTACTAATACAGTTGTCATTAATTATGTCAATAATCTCCACACCAATTTACTAATGTATTCAATAAATCATAATTTCATAAATCAAAACATTGATACACAAGTTTGTCAAGAAAGTAAACCATTGTTCGTATCCTAAAACTTTTAAACAATAATTTTTTGATATCTGTTATATATTCCACTTAATTGTGTTTCTATTATAAATTGTTTGTTTTGTTCTTTAGTTAATGAGGCAATCCTACCAAATACAGTATCACCAGACTTAAAAGGTTTATTTGTTATACTATAAATTATTTGTTCTAATTGTTCAATCACTGCTTTTTCGTTTGCCTCATTTAACCAATATTCGTTTCCGTATGTCTGCAAATAGTGTAAATACATTGAATATACGGAAATATAAAATCCTATAAATAACCATAATAAAAGTATTATAGCAATAATTATTTCGACGGATGATGGTATAAAATCAAAATATTCAACAAAATCCATTAAATGATTAATAATAGTTGTATGATAACTTTTATGAATTACAGTTGTAATATTCAATTTTTTTTATAAATAATATTATGACGTTATTATGACGTTATTATGACGATAATATGATAATAAAATATTAATTTATAATCATATAATTTAGTGACAAAGTGGCAGAAATTACGGAGTACAAAAAATCCCACATATTGTATGGCAAATATATGTGCCATTTTTGACATTTATCATTTTTTCTTTAAGTAGGTTTAAGAATAATATATATTAGATTCTTCGAATCTTGATTCCAAAAAGTGATTAGGTTTTTGAAAATGGACATTTTTGTTTGTCCAAAAAATGTCCAAAATCCAAAAGGCCGAGGATTTTCTTGAAAAAACTTTTTTGTGACCATAAATTTTTTTTATGGTAAGACCTCAAAATTTTTTATTCATTTTTTTGTGATGATAAATTTTTTTACACAAAACTACACAAAATCCTGTCACCAAATGTCACCAACTACACAAAATCGTTTTTCAAACCATAATGGTTTCCAAATAATTTTCCAAAAAATGGACTTAGACGAAAATATGCTCTCCACACAATCGGTGACAGAATGGTGACAGAATTTTGTGTGGAGACCATAAAACTGTTGGACATTTTTTTCTGTTACTATATTATCATTTAACACTTTTTATTGGACATTTTTCGTGGTCACAATTGTGTTTTTGAAGGGAGGAACCCCAAAACCATAGGGTACCCCCTGGGAAATTGAAAAATGATATAGTAACAGATATTTGTATGTATAATTTATTACAGTTTGTTTATCATTTGAAAAATTTAAAAATAAAAACTTAATTTATTATAAATAAATATGGGTATTATTAGATTCTTCGAATCTTGATTCCAAAAAGTGATTAGGTTTTTGAAAATGGACATTTTTGTTTGTCCAAAAAATGTCCAAAATTCAAAAGGCCATTGGATTCCTTGAAAAAACTTTTTTGTGACCATAAATTTTTTTTATGGTAAGACCTCCAAATTTTTTATTCATTTTTTTGTTACCATAATTTTTTTCACACAAAACTACACAAAATCCTGTCACCAAATGTCACCAACTACACAAAAACAATTTTCAAACCATGTTGGTCTTAATTTAGTGTTGACAAAAATCCCAATAAAACCAAATATGCTCTCCACACAATCGGTGACAAAATGGTGACAGAATTTTGTGTGGAGATTTAGAAAAAAAATAATTGTGTAAATACTTGAAAAATAAAACCATTTATAATCTCAACATTTTTAATAAGCACAATATATGAAAAAAAAATATATGCATAATATATGGAATTCATTGAAACCAAACAAACAGTAAAAAATACAAAATATTATTGTGATAAATGTGACGTATATTGTAGAGACAAATATACATTTAATCGACATAGTTTTACATCAAAACATAAAAACAGAGGAAAACCTGAAAGTTGTATAGTGTTATCGTCATTAAAACAAACGTCATCGAATAATTTTGTCACGATAAGCGATAATTCAGAATGTGATAGTGACACTGATAATAGTACCGAAAACAAATATAGTTATTTAGAACAAGACGATATAGATAAGGATAATTTAACACATATTTGTAATATTTGTAAAAAAAATTATATGTCACGAAATGGTTTGTGGAGACATAAGAAGAAATGTTGTAATATGATGAGTAATAGTCATAATTTTGTACATTTTGAACAAATACAGGATGGACATGGTAATAATGGTTATAATAGTAATAATTGCACTAATGATAATGATAGTGAAAAATTGGAAAATCTTACATCGATGATAGTAGAAGTAGTAAAACAAAACCAAGGGTTTCAAAAACTTATCATGGAGCAAAATAAACAGATAATCGAGTTGTCAAAGAATAATCTCACAACAAATAATAGCAATAGTGTAAATAATAATACGTTTAATAACACTATTAATAACAATATTAACAATAAGTTTAATTTACAGGTATTTTTGAATGAAACGTGTAAAGATGCTATAAATATTAAGGATTTTGTTGATTCACTTCAAGTAACATTGAATGATATAGAAAAAGTCGGTGAGTTAGGGTTTGTTGAAGGAATTTCGCGGATATTTATAAATGGATTGAAAAAACTAGATGTAAATAAAAGACCAATTCATTGTAGCGATTTAAAGAGAGAAACAATGTATCTAAAAGAAGAAGACACGTGGAAAAAAGACACAGAAAATAAAGATAAATTAAAACGCATAATAAGACTTATAGCAGATAAAAATCAAATGAAGATTTTCGATTGGAAAGCAGCTCATCCAGACTACAAAGATAGTGAGTCAAAAACAAATGATCAATATTTACAAATAGTTATTGCTTCAAGTGGTGGGAAAACAGACGCAGATGATGATAGATTGTATGAAAAAGTTTTGAAAAATGTTGCCAAACAAGTGACAATTAATAAAAACTTATTGTAATATATATTCCACAAGTTTTTTATTTCGGAATTATTTGTTGTGATGATGATGAATTTTGTATTTTATTTTTTACTATATAAATTGATGAAATAGTCAATAAAAAAATTTCTATTGACGAACGTGTTATCATAGGCATATCTGTATTTATCATACTATAATATAACCACATTGAAGATGAAGAAATACTCAAAATACAAAATAACAAAGATAAACTATTTGTACTTTTATTTTTATAAAGTAAAAACATGAAAATAAATCTACCAACAACAGATATAGATGTTGCTGTATAAGGTAAAAAACTCATATTTTCTACTTTATTTAAAGTCATTTTTTTTGATTATATTATAATATAAATTAAATAATTTTTATATTATATTTTACATTATATTTTACATTATATTTTTACATTATATTTTTACATATTATTAATTTTACAAAAATATTTTTTATTGTCTCTATATATGATTAAAACAATCAGAACAACAAAAAAATCCCATAAAAATCCCAAAGTATATGAATGTTTAAAGTGTGACTACATAACAAATAATAAAAAGGATTATAATAAACATATTTTAACACAGAAACATTTAAAAAACAACGATGACAACACAATAACTCCCATAAATCCCCAAAAATATATATGTGTCAATTGCTATAAACAATTTAATGATCGTTCAGGATTATGGAGACATAAGAAAGGGTGTGTTCATATAGATTTGCTTAATTTTTCGGATTTTTTAGGAAACGAAACAACAGATAATGAAACGAATGGTATTATTATTGGCGAAGATATTTCTAGTGATAAAGTTTTACATTTAATAAAACAGAATAATGACTATAAAGAAATGATTATTGAACAAAACAAAATTATTAATGAATTATTAATGAAAATGAAGGATTTTAATGATAATAATGATAACGATAACGAGAGAAATATATGTATTAACAATTATTTTAACAAGACAAATATGAATATTGAGGATTTCACATTTTCTCTCGTTATTGAAGAAAATGATATCGATAATTTATTGAATTTAGGAATAACACAAGGAATAACAAATATTGTTATAACCCATTTTAACAATATAAAACAAAATGAAAGACCAGTATACATTATTAAAAATGTTGTAAATATTAAATCTATTGGTTTATTGGAAAAAGACTTTGTCGATAATATCAATAATAAAGGAAATATAAAACTAGAAGATATGATTAAAAAAGTTATATATAAAATCATAATTAAATTAAATGAAATGAGAGAAATTGAACCAAAATACAAAGAAGAAACATCAAAAATGCATGATCTTTATTTTTGTCTTATTTGTGAAACACTTACAAGTGAAAACAAAGATACAACGAAAAAAATAATAAAAAATATAATGAAAGAAATTATAAATACATGTGTTCAATAAAAAATATATATGCTAATAAGTGTATATATTTTTATTGGAATTATTGGAATTATTGGAATTTTTTACATTTAGATTTGTTTCTTTATTAAATTATATATTTCCATAGCAAACTCAATTCTCGAAATAATATTTGTTTTAATCTGATGTTTATCTATATTTTCAGTATATGCTATTCTTAATAAACTTTTTTCATCATGTGGATGCATGATCTTAAAACCACAATAAGTCATTGTTTTTAATTCTTCAAAGAATTTTTCATATAATAAATCTTTAACAATTCTTCCAATTGTATCATTAATACCAACTAATTCAACATCATAACAATTTTTAATCGTGTTTATACTTGGTTTGATTTCAATCTTATCTGTATCAATTTGTTCCTTTAAATTTAATAATTTGGTATTAATTATATCACACGCTTTATGTACTAATTCTCTGTTAGTATATATACCAATTGTTTCTATAATGAAATCATAACTGTTCTTTTTATAAATTCTTTTAGCATCTAATAATTTCCAATCTTTCTCTTGATATTCCATGTCTTCTTTACTAAGATTTTGATTTTTCCATTCTTGTCTCTTTTTCATTAATTCTTCTTCATATCTAGGCCCATCATCTTGTGTAAAACCGTAAGAGCAACATGATACAGCATTAAAAACAAAATCTTCTTTAGATGTAACGATTGTGAATTGACAATTTAGATTTATTTTTTCTCCTGGAATTTCATTGGAAATTTTTGGATTTAAACGTGTCAAAATAATAAAATCACCTGTTTGATCATCTGGCGGAAAAATTTCTCTAACATCTTTGACATTCAAATATTCTCCGTTGACTAAATTTTTAATTTTAAAATGTTCTGTAGTAACTTCAATAATAGTGTCAGTTAAATTTTCAACATTAACTTCTAATAAATAATTTTTCAATGGTATTGTTAAGTCACTAATATGAACAGGAATACAACTTAGACGATGTTTAATAATTTCATTATGTAAACGACTAGTATTACTTATGATATTACAAGTATTTTGATCATATGGCATGGTTTTTAATCCAACAATAGGTATATCAGATAATATAGTTCGTCTAATTGCGTTGGCTAAACTTACATTTATACCTGATAATGTAAAAGTCAAGACACCATCCTTTTCTTCGATATTTTTTTCAATTTTAGGAATATTCGTTTCACTCATTGTTAAGTTATATATAAATGTATTTAATATAAAATTCTAAATAATAAATTAATTCAATTTTTTTTATAATGAGTTAAAAAGAATAAACTAATAAATTATACAATATTATACAAATGAGTTGTATACTTTATTACAGCAATTTTTGTGATCATTCAAAGAAATTACTTCAAAATTTATCAAAGTCTTATGTAACAAATGATGTACATTTTATATGTATAGATAAAAGAATTAAAGATCCTAATAATGGAACTATTTATGTTGTACTAGAAAATGGACAAAAAATTGTTCTTCCTCCAAATATTCAAAGAGTTCCTGCCTTATTAGATCTTAAAAATAATTATAATGTTTTATACGGCGATTCAATAGCAAAGCATTTTAAACCAATACAAAATAAAGAGATGATACAAGCAACAATGAACAATATGGAACCAATGGCATTCAGTTTTGGTGGTGGAATGAGCGGTATTGTAAGTGATAGTTTTAGTTTTTTAGATGAAAATCCAGAAGAAATGAAAGCAGATGGTAACGCTGGAATGCGACAAATGCATAATTATGTGGATTTAAACTATAGCGATACAATGCATAATTATGATGATGGTACTGACGCTAAATTTAAGACTTCAAATAAAGTTCCACAAGGACTTACAATTGAACAACTTCAACAGCAAAGAGAAGCAGAATTGAGCAAAATCAATGGAAACAGACCTCCAATGTAAATCTAGATTGAATTATAATATTTTTTACAATATAATATTTTTATAATATAATAATAAATATTATGAATACTATACAAAAACGGTTTTTATTATTTCTAATTGGTTGTATAGGTAGTCGTCTTGCTATTGCGTTTTTAGCAAAAAATAGTAACAAACAAATACTCAAATATATGGGTTATTTAGCATTAGTTCCAGCAATAGGGTTTGCTATGATTTATATTTTTGGACTAAGAAAAACAGGTGGAGAAGTATTCGGAGAAAAAATTTGGTGGAATGATTTAAGACCAATACATTCAATATTATATTTTATTTTTGCTTATATGGCAATTAATGGAATGACAAATGCTTGGAAAATTTTATTAACAGATGTTATTATTGGTTTAATTTCATTTTTATGGCATCATTATAGTGTCGGAGATTTCAATAAATTACAATAATTTTTCTATACCAAGTAAAATATTAATAATAATATTATTATTAATAATAGCAATAGTAATTAGGGAAATAAAATAAAATAGAAAAACAATATAAAAAAATAAATAATAAAATATATAACTATGAGCACACCATCACTTTTAACTGCCTTTAATGACCATTTTACTGAATTTGTAAACGATGTACAAGCAGTATTCCCAGAAGATCCTGATATTTTAACTGCTAAAAATGCTTTTGCTACTATCAGAAAGGCAAATCCAAAGTTAATTGTAAAAATTTGGAATATTTATATTGTAAATAAATATAAGTCTGAAATTGAAAGTGGAAATATTGAATTCTTTTTATCAAAAGACTATAGTGAAGATTTGGTTAATTCCGATAGTTCATCAAAAATTATGGAAGCAATTGACAGATTGAGAAAACCTGTTAAAGAGATGACCCCAAATGATCAGGCAAAGACAATGAAATATATTCAAAACTTGACAAAGTTGGCTACACTATATGAAATGCAAAATAAGTAAATAAACACGTAACAAAATTACACCTATACTTTAGTCTTCTCGCTTAAAAACTGAAACTTCAATATAGGATTTCCCAATAACCCTAAAAGATTTTTACCTTTTTGAAGTGACATATTTCTAACATAAAAATTAATTCTATTATCATTTTTATGTTTTTGACTATATAACTCAAATATATATCGATGTTTTTTATTATCAGGAGGAGAAGGTCCTTTATATGGTAAAAGAATAAAAGAACCATTTACGTTTATATTATTTACAATCCAATGCCAGTGTGTTCCATGAATTGCGTCGGGGTCATACATTATTAGAGTATAATAAATATTTTTATTTAATGTGTTTGGAAGAAACACTTGAGGCATATGCTGGGTTTCATATGGTGTTAATATTTCATTTTGTTTAACTAGTTTATTATTATAAAATATTTCCATTATATAATAATATAACAATATATTTATTATTTATTATTTATTATGCTATTATTTACTTCAAATTATCTATATGACTACAATATCTATCTTCATACAATGTAATTATTGTATTATATAATAATATTATATCCATTTTATCTTCATTATTCAAAGTTTCAATAAAATCTATTTGATTTTGTTGTAATGTATTACACATCATTATATCTTTCTTGATGTCTCTATGAAACTTATTTCTCATACAACAACCACAACAACATGTCATATTACCTAAACATTTATTTTTATAATTGTAAGGAAATGGTACAACCTTATTTTTTGACCTGTAACAAATAAAATCATTCAAAAAAATATTACTAAAACATTTTACAAATATATCACTACGTATTCCCATTATATATTATACCTATTCAGTTATATTATATAATTGTAAATATTTAAGTTCTTTTTGTCCTTTTATTTTGCGTTCGCCCCCTTTTGTAGTGCCTTTTTTTCAGTTGACGATTACGCTTTGTTTTGCCGCCGCGTCGTAGTTGTGTTGTATTTGTATTTGTATCAGTTGTAATTGTTAGTTTACTGCTTAATTTATCATATATTTTATGTGTTTCAGGATTGGTAATATCTAATTCGAGTTCTTCATCATTATATGTTAATTTGCGTTGTTTCAATATATATCGTATAATTTCAACCAAAGAATTATCACAAAATATTCGTTCTTGTTTTTCTATTATTTTTTTCAATTTATCAATTATTTTTATAACAGTTTTAATAGGTGTTTCAAACGTAATATGGGGACTATCATTTGTCATTTCATTTATAGCATTTATAATTTTTTCAATAACTGGGATATTATCATTTAAATATTCTGATATTGACTGTTTGCGAATAATTGAATTTTCTGCCATATCATATTCATGATCTGTACTATAATAACCAAATTGATTATACCAACTAATTCCTTTTAATAAAATATAATAATCCGATAAATTATAAGAGCATTTTGTATGAGGATTATTTTTATATACAAATGGCATATAAGCGCTATCACTGTCAATAACAATATTAATTCCTAAGTCTTTTGCAACTAAATATATGTTATATAACAATTCAGAACCACTTATTTTACAAATATTAGGAGACTCATATTTTAAATGATATATAACAAGTTTATCATTTTTTGTTGTATCGTCATTTTGAACAATAATTTTTAAACATTCTGAATTTTCATGAGTTTCCTTTTCATCGAACCCTGGATATCTGTAATAGACATAAATATAATTCCTGAAAAAATCGACAAAATATACATTTGGATCGAAATATTTTCTGAATGCGTCTATTTCTCTCTTATATTCACTTTGTTGATATTTATAATCATTAATATTTGTGAAATCCATTTATTATAGTGTATTATATACTATATTGTGATAAAAAAATGATTTATAAAAGAAAACTTTAATTTACAATAATAATTACAATAATATAATTAAAAATACTTTGATTTAAATAAATAATATTATATAAAAAATATAAATGTCAAAAAAAGGAAAATCAAAAAAGTCAAAGGTTGTTGAAATGCCAGAAGAATTTGAAAAGATTGTTTGTGATTTTTTAAACGATATTCAAATAACATTTCCAGAATATATACCAATTATCAATAAATGGTGGAAAACAGAAACTCCTGAAGAGAAAAAGAAAACATTAGAAACTATTTTTAAACATTGTCTCAAGAAATATCCACCACGTTTCTTTGACATATTATATCAAAATGAAGATATGTTTAAAGACAATGATGAGCAAGAAACTGATCAAATTATTGATACAGAATTTTTTCCGCAAATTCATTTTAAAAATTTATGGAATTGTGAATTAAGTGATAAAACAAGAGAAACTATTTGGAAATATTTACAACTTGTTTTATTCACTATTGTTGGTTGTGTTGATAATAAGGCATCATTTGGTGATACAGCACAATTATTTGATTTTATTAGTGAAGACGAATTTAAGACTAAACTAGAAGATACAATGGCAGAAATGCAAAAAGCATTTGAAACAGGTGGAACTGAGATGCCTTCATTCGGTGATATGAGTGGAGTTGATACAGATATGTCAGAAGAAGACGCAAAGAGAAAGTTTGCCGAGACTTTAGGAATTAGTGCTGAAAGTTTACCAAGTCCAGATGATGTTCAAAATCATATTAATAAATTAGTGAACGGAAAATTAGGTAGAATGGCAATGGAATTTGCCGAAGAATTTGCCGAAGAGATGAATATTGACATGGAAAATACAGGCGATATAAAAAGCATGTTTCAGAAACTATTTAAAAATCCAGGGAAATTGATGAGTTTAGTGAAAAATATGGGTAAGAAAATGGAAGAGAAAATGAAGTCAGGTGAAATAAAGGAGAGTGAATTGATTGCTGAATCAAAGGAATTATTTGAACAAATGAAGAACATGCCAGGAATGGGAAATATTAACCAGATGTTAGGAAAAATGGGTATACCGGGAATGGGTAAAGGATCAAAAATGAACTTTGGGGCAATGGAAGCGCAATTGAATAGTTCTATGCGTGTAGCTCAAATGAAAGAAAGAATGAAACAAAAATTAGATGATAAAAATAAACCAACTAATTCTAATAGTATTTTCGATCATACAACACCAAATATTATGATGACAGATGAAGAGTTAGTGAAAGTATTTAGAAGTGGTGAAAAACCAGAAAAATCTATGAGAAAGAAGAAGTAATCGAGTTGATTAATCGTGTTGTTTAACTTTTTTGATTAAGATCACATCATAGTTATGAAATATATATAATATGTAAGCAATAATTGGATAAACTATACATGTAACTCCTAATAAAAAAGAATTGGTATGAATATTATGAATATTATGAAACATAATGTATTATAATATTTAATTCAACAAATTATATTTAAGTAATATTATTTAAATGATTAATTAGAAAATTAAGAAATCTTATATTATATATAATAATGACAACACAAATTTGGACAAAAGACCCAACCGTATTATTAAATAAAGATAGTATATTTGAATTATGGCCAACATCTAGTATGTGTTTTGAAGCCAAAATAAATTCCATTACACGATTAATATTATTTCTCTCTATTTTAGGATTTTTAGTTACAGGAAAAATAAGAGTTATACTTATTGGTCTAGGAACAATCGCTGCTATTGCCATTTTATACAGCAATCGTAAATCAAAATTAATAGATGAAGTAATTCCAATGGAAGGTTTTGAAAATAATTCTGGTGACAATTTAAACAAAAGTTCTAAGGGAGGAGAGAAAAATATTAATCCAGAAAATTTAGAAGAATTTGTAAAGGACGAATTTAAAATCGGGGATAAGAAAAATCCATTTAGCAATGTTTTGTTACCAGAAATATCTTACGACCCACATAGAAAATCAGCGCCACCTGCGTTTAATGTAGATATTGATGAAGATATAAGAAAAAATACTAAACGAATGGTTCAATATTTAAATCCCGGTATAAAAAATACAAATAAACAATTATTTAGTAGTTTAACTGATAATTTTGATTTGGATAATTCATTGAGAGTATGGAACGCAACACCAAATACTCGTATTGCAAATGACCAATCTGCGTTTGCCCAATTTTTATATGGAGACATGTATTCAGCAAAACAAAGTGACGCAGAAGGAGCAATGATGAGAGTAAAAGACAATATAAGATATACACTATATTAAGTGTAATAATATCAATAATTTTTATTCACATTTACATTTACATTTATATTTTTCTCAACAATAATATATATACTTTAATGGTTTCGTGTAAAAGAGGATATACTAGAAGTACTAGAGATAAAAAACGACGATGCGTGAAAATGATAAACAAATTAGTTTGTAAAAGAATTAGAAAAGAATATAACAAAGTATCACGTAAATGTCGCATTCCTTGTCGTAAGTCACAAGAAAGAGTTACAAGAAAAGATGGTCGTGGAACAAGATGTAGACAAAGATGTACTAAGAGACAAGAAAGAGGTAAACGATATTGTCGTGTAAAATGTACATCAACTCAAAAGAGAGTAAGAAGAAGTGATAAAAGAGGAACAAGATGTGTTAGTAGAAAATAATTCAATGAAAAATTATTGAGAGAAATTTAGAACGAGTTGAATGAATTTTAAATTATAATTTTTATTATTAAATTATAATTATAATTATAAAAAATAATGTATAATATATATAAATAATGGCATATGTCTCAGATTATACATTTAACAACATATCAAGATTAGGAGATGACAAATGTTGTGTTGACCAAGAAACAATACAATCAATTCATTCGTGTAATTATATGTTACAAAATTATTTTGCTAATGATTGTTCTATGAAAAGTCCAATATCTTTAGCAACATCTCAACCAGGGGTTAATTACAGAGGAGGTTTCAATGTGGGCGCTGGTGGTTGCAATATTCAAGACAATTCTAAGTTATTAATTGGTAGTATACAAACACATCCAAAATGTAGAATTGATTTATTTCAAAGACCTTTTGCCACAGTTCCTTTTTTAGGTAGAGGTTCTGTTGACCCTGTTGTTGAAGCACAAATTCAACAAGGAGAATCAATTACCAATAAGAGAAGCATTACAAAAATTGGTGAAAGAAGTTATATTAATTATCATCAAACACCATTGATTGGAAATATTCAAGAAAGAATGACTAATCCAGCATATTGTGTTGAAGGTGTTGCGTCAGATGGTTGGGTTCGTGGCGGTGTTCCATCTCGTGAATTGGCAAGGGATATGGAAAATTTCAGAAATTAAACATGATAATACAATAATATTATTATTTAATGAATAAAATATATTAAAAATTTGTATTTATAATATATTATTAAAAGACAAATGTATAACTTGAATTTCGAAGTAAAATATAAAAACATAGAAGAAGAATTAATACATAAGATAGAATTAGGACAAAATAAAGACGAAAATTATGAAGATAGTTATGAAAAGGAAGATGTTCTAGATATATGTCAAGAAATATATCAACATGAATTTTTAAATGTTTTTGAATTAGAGGAATTTGATGATAATGAAATAAATAATTGTGTTAATGGTTTATGGATCGAAATGTCAGAAAACAAGATTTTATTGGATATTATTGAAAAAACAAAGGAAAGCGTTTGTAAAGAGTTTGGTCATTATGTTGAATTAGAAAATGACTATATATTCAGAACTTATTTTAGATATGATATTTTTACTAGCATTCATAAATTTATTGTATGTCATTTTAATAAATCGTCGTGTATAGAATGTGCGATGGAATTATGTAGAAGACTAGATATTACTATTGATTTTGATAAATATATAGAACCAGTTGTTCAAGAAGGTGTTCAAGACGTTGTTCAAGAAATTGTTCAAGACGTTGTAGAAGAAGTTGTAGAAGATTTACAACAAGAAACAAATAGTGATAAAGATACTAATAATTCGGATGAAAATACAAATGATATGACTTGTAATACTGTTAAAGATGATGAATATGAAGATGAAGAAACGAAAAAAACAATGACGAAAAAAAGAGGTAGAAAAAAGAAGGACAATAAAGTAATTTAGTCAAAAAATAAATATTATATATTAGTAGATTATATATGGCATCAACAAGAAATCATAATACTCCTGGAAATTATTGTTTACAACAAAGATCATATACAGAATCAAGAAACTATTTGATAAATAAGGATTCGCCACATGCTGCTGCATATGATACTAGATTACCAGGAAATGGATTATTACCAGGACAAGTTCCATGGACACAATTATCATATAACGCTGCAGATATTGAATCCTTCCTGTATGGTATTGGTTCAACTAATTTAGTAGATCCAAAACCTTGTTTCACACCGGAATTAAAACGATTACAATCAGCAAATATTTTTGAGAAAGGACCTACATATATGCCAGAACCATTAGCAGTTTCAAAAACACAACGTCCATTTCCTATTCCATAAATAAATCATTTATTTATTGTCTTAATGATTTATTGAATTATTAAAGTCAAATAAAAATATTAACTAATAATAATATAATGGCAAATACTAGATTTTTTTATGATCCTTGTAGAACAATAAAACATTTACAACAAGCAACTGGACCAGGAAGATATATTTTAGATGTTCCAGGAAATGGTTTAAACCCATATTATATAGAAGATCCTCAAATAAGAATACAAAAATGGGGCGCTAATTTAAGAACTAATACAATAAATTTAGAAAGTGACTTACTTGGTGTTAATAGACGTGCTGCTAGACGTGATTGTATTCAACAAGATAATTATAAATCATATAATGTTCAAAGTCAATCCATTTCTTATCCATCATATACAAAAGAAATAACCGAACAACCTAGAACAATAATGCCAGCGTGGACAGCAAGAGATTTAGAACAAGTTGATTGGTATTACCCACAATTAAATCCACAAGAAAATGTGTGTATTCCTTTCCAAAATAATTTGAGTACAAGAATTTTAGAAAAAGATTATTTCGAAAAACCCCAAGCACTTAATATGTGTCCTTTTCCAAATGGAAACAATGAATTACCATCACAACCACAATTGTCAAATAAGGGAAATTATGTTGGTGGACCAAATTTATGTAGCACAAGTAATATGTGCCAAAAATATATTTAATAACATTATTTTATGTGAATTATTTTTAAAAGTTTGGAATATATTTGAATTATATATATAAAAAATATAATACTTTATATATATAATATTATGGAATTATTACCTTTAATAGGATTAGCTGGATTATATGTTATATCAAATCAAAAAAATAAAAGTTGTGATAAACAAACAGGGTCTAGCACAAAGGAACAAATAAAAGAAAGTTATGTAAACATGGGAAAACCGAAGCAAAACGCTTATTTGACAAATACAAACATTATACCACAAAATTATCCTGTAGATAATGTGAGTGAAATTGTTAATACAACTCAAGAATATATAAATCCTAATGCTGCTACAGACAAATATTTTAATCAGAATTTTTATGAAAATCAAGTAAATAATGGTAAAAGGGTTGGAGACACAATACAACAAATTTATTCATTAAATGGAAATTATTTAGACTCTCAAGATTTCAAACACAACAATATGGTTCCTTTCTATGGTGGAAAAATAAAGGGTTATACTTATGATACTAATATTGCTGAAACAGTATTAGACAATATGGCTGGAAGTGGTTCACAAATAGTAAAAAAAATCGAACAAGCGCCATTATTTAAACCACAAGAAAACATGCAATGGGCGTATGGTTCTCCTAACAATAGTGATTTTTATCAATCGAGAGTTAATCCAGGAATGAGAAATAATAATGTAAAACCATTTGCTACAGAAATGGTTGGTCCTGGTTTGAACCAAGGTTATGGAACACAAGGAAGTGGAGGTTTCAATTCTGGTATGGAATCAAGAGATTCTTGGTTACCAAAAACAGTAGATGAACTTAGAGTTGCTACAAATCCTAAATTAGAATATAGTTTAGATGGTCACGATGGTCCAGCAAACGCATATATTAAAAATACAGGAATAATTGGACGTGTTGAAAAACATACACCAGATACATTTTTTATTAATAGTCAGGATAGATGGTTGACTACTGTTGGTGATGAAAAGGGTCAAACTTTGAGACCAATTCAGGAAATGGGTGTTATTAGAAGACCAGAATGTGAAACAGAATACATGGGTCCAGCAGGTCCAGCAGACAGAGTGGCAAATTATGTGCCAAGTGGTTATGAACCATCAAAACGTGTTGAAAGTATGACATGTGATGTACCACATTCAAGTGCTGTTGGTAAAGCACCAGTTGATGAAGAAAACAGATGGTTAAAGAGTTTTACAAATTATAATAATCATCGTTCATCAACAAGACAGGCAGATACAATGAGAAGCGGGTTCAGTCGTGCAGTTGGTGCTGTGATTGCTCCAATAATGGATGTTTTGAAACCATCAAGAAAAGAAGAAGTAGTCCAAAATATTAGAGTTTATGGTGAAGCAGGAACTACTGTTCCATCAAGTTATGTTGTAAATGAATATGACAAAACCCCAACAACAGTCAAGGAAACCACTTTATATTCAACAACTTTTAATATTAATAACCAAGGTGATGCTACTTATTTAAATACATATACATCTCCTGATTTGACACAAAGAGATACAACAAGTTGCAGTACTTTAGGAAATATTGGAGGGGCAGCAAATGGTTATGGAGATATGAATTATGACGCAGCATATAGACAACATAATAATGACATAAAATCACAGACAATAAATAATAGAGCAAATCAAGGTGGAACACAAATATTTAATCAACAAATGAATGTAAACTGTGCTAGACAAGATTGTGACCGTTTTAATAATAGATTATTTACACCGTCGTCCGTTATCAAGGCACCACCAGCAAAGGAAAATTATGGAAATATTAGATATCCACAAAGTTATGATGAAAATTATAGTTGTGAAAGAATTAATCCAGATATTTTGTCTGCTTTCAAAAATAATCCGTACACACACAGTTTAACAACATCAGTTTAACAACATCAGTTTAACAACGTCAGTTTAACAACATCAGTTTAACAACATCAGTTTAACAACAGTAAAAAAATAAAAATATATTATGAATACCAATAATAAAAATGTATGTGATAAAAATAATATAAATACATAATAACAAATCGTCATAATATGTTTTGTGAAAACACAGATAATACAAATGATGTGTCAAATGTAGAAATAAATAATGACAATATATGCGATTGTGTATGTAAAAAATGTAATATGAAAATATATTGTTTAGAAAAAAGAATAATAGAAATGGAAGATATAATAATTTCATTGAACATAGGAATAGACAAAATGATACAAGATGAAATTAGAAGAGTTAGTGAACAATTACAGAAAAAAATATATGTTTTGGAGAGAAAAATATGTTTACTAACAAAAAAGGAAGATTGAAATAAAATAACATTGACATAAAATAACATTGAAATAAAATAAAAATAAAAATAAAACAACATAAATATATTGTTATTATTAATGTAAAATATTTATAATGAAGTATCCTACTTGTTCAAAATCATTCAATAATTGGTTACTTTCTGGAAAAAAATATGAAAAAATATACAGAAAATTAGGAAGTCCAAAATTATTTGATGTTTCTCTCCGAGACGGTATTCAAGGACTATCAAAAGGTCAACAATCTTCGTTTAATCTCGAAAAAAAAACAGAAATATATAAAACAATTAAAAACCTATATGAACCACCACATTTTGAAATAGGTTCTTTTGTTTCTAGAAAATACTTCCCAATAATGAATGATGTAATTCCATTTTTTGATAATATTAATAATACTAGTGAAGAAACACCAAAGTTATATTTATTAATTCCTGCTTTTGACAAATTAGTAGAATTATACAAAAATTATAATATTACTTTTGATGAATGTAACAATTTCTCTCTTATAACATCATGCTCTTTTGGTTTCCAAGTAAAAAATACAAATAAAACATTAATAGAAACAAAAATAGACCTTAAACAAATAAACAATTTTTTAATTAAATATAAAAAAAATAATGATTACAACGTAAAGTTGTATATTTCATGTATAGATGAATGTCCTATAACAGGTAAAATTGATAAAGATTTTATTGTATCAGAAATAATGTTTTATTATATGAATTATAAATTTAATAATATCTGTTTGTCCGATACATTGGGAACACTTTCTCTCGAAAATTTAAAGTATATTTTAGAAAATTGCATCTTTTCTGGATTAAATATAGAATTTATTTCATTACACCTACATTTTAAAGAAAATGATAAAGAAGATGAAGAGAGAATAAAAAATTTATTGTTCTATGCTTTTGAAAAAAATATAAAATTGTATGATGTATCATATATAAAACATGGAGGTTGTACAATGACTGTTGAAGATAAAAAACTTAGATCAAATCTCACATATGAATTATTTTACAGAACACTAGTTGATCATATTATAAATGTATCTAATAATGAATGCTTATATTGTAATGGTATTGGTAGTGATTGTAGTTGTCTATATGATTGTAACACCTATCTGAAATAAATAATATTTTTTGCGTTATATTATTATATAAAAATACTATATAAATATTAATCAATAAAAAACATAATGCCAAAATTATCATTACAAAATAAACTTGACCTACATAATTCAATAAAAGAAAAATTGGATTATTTCTATACTATACATAAAATACCCAATATTATTTTTCATGGTCCATCTGGTTCTGGAAAAAAAACCATAATGAACGATTTTATTAACAAAATTTATGGTAACGACAAAGAAGTAATAAAATCTTATGTAATGTATGTAAATTGCGCACATGGTAAGGGTATAAAATTTATTCGTGAAGATTTAAAATTTTTTGCAAAAACACATATAAACTCTAATGGAGGCGATGTATTCAAAAGCATTATTCTATTGAATGCTGATAAATTAACTGTAGATGCTCAGTCAGCGCTGAGAAGATGTATTGAACTATTTAGTCATAATACTAGATTTTTTATAATTATTGAAGACAAATATAAACTACTTAAACCTATTTTGTCTAGATTTTGTGAAATATATGTTCCAGAACCTATAGTCAATGGGAAAACTATAAATCTACATAAATATATTGTTCGTAACATTTTTGATAATACAGAAATAATGAAAACACACAATGAATGGATAAAAAAGGAATTGAATAAGCAGAAATCAGAAAAGATGAATGGTACAAAACTTGTTGAATTGTCAGAAAAATTATATGAAAAAGGATATAGTTGTTTAGATATTATTAATTATATTGAAACAAGTAAATCAAATGAAATCGGAAATGAAAAAAAATACGAATTATTAATATGTTTCAATCGTATTAGAAAAGAATTTAGAAGCGAAAAATTATTAATGTTATTTATGTTGAATTTAATTTTTTTGAGTTCAGAAGAGAGTTTAGAAAATATTTCATATATTTAAATATGGATGATTTTACGGTAAGTTCTTTACATGAAAGTAAAAATGAATGGGGTGCTCGTTTATTGACCATTTTAACTCCTCTTGTCATAGAAGGTATAAAATCTATTTTCGATGAAGCATATAAATTATGTAAAGAAAATGATGAAACAGATAAATATCTAATGACATTTCAGAATTTCTTAACAAGAATTCCAAAATGGAACCCTAATATTATTGAAAATGAGAGAAAAAGAATTTGTGATAGAAGTGGTTGTGGTTATTTAGAAGATTTAGTAACTTGTGTTCATGTTATTCAATTAAAATTATTAACTGCTATTCGAGCAGGAAATAAACAGAAAAAAATAAATATTAATATACCAAAATTAGATGATTTTATCCACAAAGCATATGTTCATGTTGCTAGAAAAATCTATAAAAATGTTTATTTATTTGAAATAAATATAGCACCACTTCAAACTCAAAAAAATCACAGAGAATTGGAAGTAATTGTTCAAGAATGTATTTTAAACGCTATTAGAGAAAGTATTCCTGTTGAAAGTATTTTAAGAGCATATATGGACGAATCATTGGAAGAAGATGTTACAGAAGAAATTAAGGAACAAGTTATTGAAAATCCAGAGTACAAAGAAAAGAAAGAAATGGACCAAGAAGTTGGCGAAATGATTAATCACAAGATTGAAGATAATGAAACTTCTGAAAGAGATGTTAAACTAAGTTTCAATGATGTTGATTATGTCAGAGGGTCTGATGGATTAGAAGAAAAGATTGAAGCACCAAAAACAATCGAACGTTTAGAAGAAATTAGTAATATTAGAAATGAACAAAGGAAGAATGAAGAAGAAGATGATGACGAACCGAATGTTAAGTTGCTTATTTCAGATGAAAATGTTGAATTAGATAATTTAGATGTCCATGTTGTTGGAGAACCACAATTAGAATTGTTGCCAGAGTTGATGATTGACGATGTTGAAATTTTAGCGTAAATTGCGTAAAATATAATATAAGATAGTAATTACTAATATTATATTTAATGAGTATTTTTATAATTGCCGGAGTAATTTCTTTTATTTTTTTGTTAGCAAAATTTGCTGAAATGAGAATTATGGAAAAGGAAAGTAAACCATTAAAAGTTTTGATTAGTGACGCATTAGTAGTTTATGGATGTGTATTAGTTGGGTATTTTGTTATAGAACAATTGAAACCAGTTATTGCTGACGGTGGTGCGTCTATTATTACTCCAAAAAACCCAACTGTATTCGTTGGCGACCCTAATTTTTAATTTCAACGACCAGTCCATACTTTTATAATGTGTCTCGGTAATTTTTTGCGAACATTTAAATCTGTCATATAATTTTCTATTGAATATCCCCATTTACAATAACGATGAATACTTCCAAGAAGTGATTTAATATTTATCAGGTTTTTAAATTCACTATAAAATAAAATTCCCATTATTCTTTCTAATGAACATCTATCTGATCTGCTTTTGACAACACTTAACAAATTCGTTATTTTATACTTTTTCTCTAATTCTAATAAAAACGATCGACTTATATATGATTGACATCCATAACAACCATACCAATTGAGCATATATTTTTTAAGTAACATTGTGTCTAACAAATCAGTTTCTTTCAGTTTATAATAAATATCATAATTATTTTTTAAAGTTCGCGCTAGTCCTAACGTTGTTGCGTTTGTTCTTTCAGGATCTTTACCTATCTCAAAATGCCATAATGGCAATACTGGAACATCATTTTGTATGTTTTCAAAATTTATTCTTTTGTGGAAAAAAGTACTATCGTGAATTATAACAGCATAATCGAAATAATTATTTTTAATAAAATAATAATATGGTAATAGTTCCCCTCGTTTAGGAAATTCTGATTCTATTATTTCTATGTTAACATATGGTTCAAATTCCTTAACATAGTCTTTGTTGCTTTTATCGTCAATAATGACAATTTTATTATCTGGGTAATAATGACGCAATAATTTTACACAATTGTTCCAATAAAAATTAGTCTTTTCAGAGTTGACATGTCTTGTTATTATAAATCCATAATTTTTATTATTAATGTTCATAAATATGTTTGTATGTACTAATATTTATGAATAAAATATTTTGTTTTAACTAAACTTATATTCAAGTATTTATACTAAAATTGGCATTCCATCTATATCAATAACTTTATCATTTGGACCAATTTGTTCTTTTGAAACCAAAAATGATTTGAACTCATCTCGTTCTAATTGTGACTGAGGTGTATGTTTATGAACGCATCTAGCAATCATTTTATATAACTTGAAATCCGGATATCTCTCAGAACCATTATTTTTATACAACATATTAATACCTTTATCATCTAAACACCATTCAACAATTAATTTTGTTACTTTATCACAATGTTCTAAATGTTTTATAGCATTCAAATCATCTACTAAATAATCGAATATCGAACACGCCAATCGACATAAATCGAAACTAGGATTTGGTTCTAAACGAGGTTTTTTATCATTGAAATATGGTTCTGTGTTATATTGTGTTGCTGCGTCACCCCCTGTTTGGAAACTATCACTGCAAAATAATTTTCCATCAAATTTATAAATTCCTCGACCAAAATCTATAATCTTAAATAATCTTCCATGTGTTGGGACCTTATAATACTTGCCTTTGAAACAATAATATATAAATTTACTTTCAGTTGAAATATACATTATATTATTTGAATGAAGATCATTATGTGTAAAATTAAATACTTTTTGATATGTAATTAATGACATAATAATCTGCATTAACGCTGAAAACCATTCTTCATCTGACAAATCATTGTCTAGAATTAAATTATCAAATGTATTTTCACAACTCTCCATGCATACCATTTGTACAGGCATTTGCGGTATTGTAGCATATATAATGTCATCTTCTTCAAATTCATCATATGTTTCTTCACTGTCGTCACAACTTTCTTCATCATCGTCACAAATTTCATCACCTTCTTCACAAGTTTCACCGTCATCACAAGTTTCTTCACCCAAAGTAATACCAGATTTTGATGAATGAATTGATTTTAAGTCGGGACAGTCACTATTTTCTTCTTCATCAACCGATGTGTGTGATGAACGAGAAGAGCAACTAGTGCCAGATTTGAGTGTTGTTGTTTTGTTTTCGCAGTGACTATTAATTCCATCATCATCATCATTTGTTGTAATATCAATAATATCCATATCAAGACCTTTTATGTCATCTAATGTAATATGATCATTTTGTTCGTCTGCTTTTATTTCACTGTTTTCAAACACGTCTTCAAACATTTTGTCGTCGAGAGATTTAACAGATAAAAAAGATTTATTCGAAATGTTGTGATCTATTTTAATAGGAGGAAGTTTGTGACCATCTTCATCTCCAAATAAATGTGAATAATCTTCTACCTGAAATACAACATTTTTATTAGTATTAAAGTATTCTGAACTAGTTAAATAGTCTAGATCATCTATTACATTCACCTTGAAATTATTTTTAATTCCTAAAAAAGAACCATAATAATCAATTCCGTTCAAAAATCCATAATGGTTTAAAAGTTGACTTGATAAATATGAGAAAAAACCATCAACATATGCGGAATTATTTGGTTCAATATATTTTGCATTTACAGTCTCTTCATTTGATCCGAATGATGGAAGAACAACAAGTTTTTTATCATCAGGAAGAATTTTTCCTACTAAATATTTGAAAGGGTCGGCTAATGGCGCCATCTTGAAAAAAACATCTTTGACCTTTGTTTTGTTGTTATTAATATTTTTTAAAGTACAACTATAAATATCGAAATCTTCGTCAATCTTTTCTCTCACATTAGAAACATACCATTTATGATTTAAATTAATTGAATTGAAGTTTGTTTCATTTAAGGAAAAAAATCTATTATAAATGGGAATATAATTCTGGACATGTGAGAGAAAAGTCAAATCACTCTTCTCTAGAACTTTGAATAGTTCAGCGTTTTTTCTTTTTTGATAATCAATCTGAATCATCACTATTAGGTATTTAATATATAAATTCTAAATACTTTTAACTTATTTTTTTGAAATTTAATTTATTGTGAAATCCTTAAAGTAAATACATTTGTTTTATTTAGTTCAACAATTCGTTTATATATTTTATTTTTTTTTTCTAAAATAAATAGAAATGACTTTAGATTTAAAAAGGTTTGATATGAAAAATATTCAATTCAAAGCAAATGAAGCAAAAGGACCTACAGTTGTTTTGATCGGTAAGCGTGATACTGGTAAATCATTTTTAGTTCGTGATCTACTTTTTTATCATCAGGATATCCCAATTGGTACTGTTATATCAGGAACTGAAGAAGGAAACGGTTATTACGGAAAAATGGTGCCGAAATTATTTATTCATAATGAATATTCTACTGCTATTATTGAGAATATATTAAAACGACAAAGGCAAGTACTTAAACAAATCAAAAAGGAAATGGAAACATATAAAAAAAGTACTATTGACCCTCGGGCTTTTGTTATTCTTGATGATTGTCTTTATGATAATACATGGGCACGTGATAAAATGATGCGATTACTTTTTATGAACGGTAAAATGTTTGCCGTAGTTAATCCAAAAGATTAGCTAGTTTATTGTTAATTATTACAATAGGCGACACGTCCAAATTGCGGAGACGTCTTGATTTAGAACATATTAAATTGTTCTATGAAGGTTTATACTACTAAGTTAATATAGAAATATATTGATGGCTTATGCTAATCACATAAGGTATAGTAAAAAGGTATAAAATAGAGATAACCCGCAGCTCGTCATCTAAGTCCGTAATGGTAAGGATATGATGATAGTTCAACGACTAAATGCTCGTGGGGTTGAGAAGTCTAACCAACTTCGGTGATACCTTAAGATATAGTCTAAACCCATTCGAGAGAGTGCTATGCCCATTTAAAAAGCATAGATTTAGTGATTTTAGAAGGAAATGTCTAAATGAAAATGGTATAATTGAGACACTGGAAGGTGATGTTGGTCATCACAATGCAATATCCGTTGGGTATTCCTCCAACACTGAGAACCAATATAGATTATGTTTTTATTTTGAGAGAAAATTACATTGCAAATAGAAAAAGAATTTACGAAAATTACGCTGGTATGTTTCCAACATTTGAATCATTTTGTCAGGTGATGGATCAATGTACGGAAAATTTCGAATGTTTAGTAATACATAATAATGCTAAATCAAACAAGTTACAAGATCAAGTATTTTGGTATAAAGCAGATCCACATGGTGATTTTCGTCTTGGTTCAAAAGAATTCTGGGATATGTCGAAAGACTTACCATCAGATGATGAAGAAGAACAATATGATCCTAATAAGATGAAGAAGAAGGGTTCTGGACCAAAGATTAGTGTTAGAAAAAATAAGTGGTAAATACAATATGTTGTTTTTTATATATATTTTATATAATTTTAAATTATTATATAAAACACGTTTTCATTTACTTTAATTCGTTTATGTCGATGACATTATCACAAATTTTTAATATTTCTTTTTCGTGAGTAACAATGATAACAGTCTTTCCGTTTGACAAATTTTTAATCATTCTCATAACTTTCTCTCTACTTTTTCCATCTAATCCGGCTAGCGGTTCATCAAAAATAATAACACAATAATTCTTTTTCAAAGCACCTCTAATAATAATTACAATTTTTTGCATTCCAAGTGACAATTTAGAACCATTTACACCACAGTCGCCATATATACCACCATTTATTTCATCAAAAATATTCATTAAATTGTTTCTCTCAATATAACTAATTACTTGTTTGTCAGTTATGTTATCGTTTCCATATTTAATATTATCCATAATTGTTCCATTAAATAAATTCGTTCTTTGATTAATATAAATTACTTTTTCTCTCAAAACATCTGTACTGATATCATTGTAATTAATGTTGTCAATGTATATATTGCCTTCTTGGGGTTTTTGTAATTTCATTATTAAATGACATAAAGTACTTTTTCCTGAACCACTTTGCCCAACAATGGCAGTCACTTCTCTCGATTTAATTTCCAAATTCAGATTTTTGAATAGATATTTTTCTTTTTTATCATTATTATCAACATATTTGTAGGTTACATTTTCAAAAACAATATTTCCTTCATTAATCATATGAATATATTTTTGTATTGTAGATAAGTCAAGTTTTTCTTCATTTTCTTGTTCATTTGAATTTTTTAAGAGAGAAATAATAAAATCATTACAAGACTCTAATAAACCTAATTGTACAAATATGTCGCTTGAAACTTTAGATAAATCAGTTGCGGAAACCATGAAACTAGCAATTAAAATAAAAATCATAACAAAATCTTCTTTATCTATTTTTTTACTTTTGTAATTTTTGTATAAATAAATCAATAATATAGATACTGTAAAAATACAAACAAATTTATTAATTGTATTGAAATAATTACATTTATTATTTAACAAAACAGAAGAGTCTTGATAAGACTTACTGCGTTTTTCTTGATCCCCTATTTCTTCTTTATTTTTATTATTTACATAAATATGCGATAAATTATGAAGACTATCAGACATTTTTTCTGACATACTAAACAGTTCATCATATTTTTTTTCAGAACCAGAAATAATTTGTTTTCCAAAATAAAAATGAGAGAAAATTAGAAATATTATAAAACTGATTAATATTATACCTAATTTCAAATTAGTATAACAAATAAAAGCAGTAATTATAAGTATTTCAAAAACACTTAACGAAAAACGCTTTAGAAAATTATTTACAAGATATTTTATTTCTCTCTTCAACATTGTTGTTCGAGTTATATGATCGCCGGTTTGTATTTCTTCGAATGATTCGTTATGTGATGAAATTGTATTTTCGAAAATTGTATTACGAATATAACTATTATAATCATTCATTATTATTGCTTCTAAATAATAAATCAAATAAGTGAGAATTGTAATTATAATATAAGCAAAAACAAATAACATAATAAAATTAAATGTCGGATGATTATAGATATCCTTGGAAATATTGTCTTTTATATTAAGCGATGAGAGAATTTTTGTTTTAATTTTTGATAAAGCAGCAATATAAAAAATATTATAACCGACAATCAACAAAGCATAAATCGTAAATAATAATTTGTTCTTATTTATATAATCAAAAATCAGTTTTTGATAAATCTCGTATTTCATTCAATATGTTGTTTATATAATTATATTATATTATTTTATATAAGCATTAATCTATTAACTAATATTCATTACCTTGAATATAACATTTTGCGTTATCACTATATCCTTCTCTCTGTTTTCCTATTCTGGGTTCCAAATAAAACCAATTATCCGTTTCCTGTAAATTTTTCCATGCACGATCATTTGTATATATCCAATGTTGACCTGTTTTTTCCAAATTATCTCGAGCAGTTTCCAATAAATTAATTAATTTATCGAAATAATGATTGTTAACAATATAACCAGACGCAGTTGTCGCTTCTTTTACACGTCTTATTCCACCATATCTAGTTTCTTCACTTTGTATTATATAATAAGAAAGCATACATACATCATATGGTATTTCCAGACAAAAAAAGTTATTTAACCGATCTTCTAGTGTGTGTTTATCCACAATAAAAATAAAATCATCCTCCATTATTAAAACATTTTTATAATTATTTCTCTTGGCAAGTTTCAATACTTCTAGGTGTGATATACAACACCCGAGTGGTCCTAATTCTTTTTCAATAGCATTGAAACGTTCATATTTTTTTAATCCCATACGGTTTAGTTCATTTTCAATTTCACATTTTCTATCTTGCCTTTTTTCCAAATTTATATAAATAATTTTATCAATATTATGAGACATATTTGTAAAATATACTAATATTCTTTTAATATATTTTACAAAAAATCATATTTAATCTAATCTGTATTTTCCATTACACCATCACCCTTTTTAATAGCAAAAGGTCCACTAATCAACTCGCTACGACCATTATCCGTTTGACCAACAACAATATTTTCTCCTTCAAATAATTCAGATCGAATGTCGGCAACCGAAATAGTTTCACTAGATTTCAATGTTGTCTCTTGAGTATTAGCAACTCCTACACCAATTAAGTTACCATTTTCATCAATCGTTTGTGTCAATGTATTACCAGATTTTTCGGCATTCTTAATATTATCTTCAATCGCCTTTTGTTTTGTTTCTTTAACACGTTGTTCAAAAGCAGTCTTAGCATTCTTTTCATTCTTTGTCTTTTCATGCATTAACTGATTGAGTTCTTCTTCTAAATATTCAACACGACCAGTTTTGTAGGCTTCAATTTCCCAAGGCATCCATACACCAACTTCGCCTACCATAATATCATGATTAGGATCAACTTCTCTCAACATCTTACATCTCATTTCTGCTTCTTCTTGAGTAGGAAAGGCGCCACGAATTTTGATACCTCTAGTAGAAGTTTGGAAATTGTGTTTTAAATCAAACTTCTTTTGAAGATCTTCTTCATTGTTATCTAAAAATGTTCTGAAATCATCATCAATAGACGATGACACGATTGCTTCTCTTTCTTCCTTGCAAAATTCTTCGAAATCCTTCATCATGTCGTCAAATGTAAGTTTGTACTTATATGAAACAAAATTAAGAAATTGTGTAAATTTTTCCATTGATTTATTCATTTCCCACTTCTTTAGGAATTCCTCGAAAAAGAAATGTTCCTTTTGTTTAATAATCTTTTCAGGCGAAACAAATGATAAACATACATATGTTTGACCAGCAATTGGTTTATCCACATCTAAAAGATCTACATATTTAGAGTTTTGTTTTCCGTTCTTATCTAATTTTCTCTCGAAAGCAATTTTTCTATCTAAAGAATCATTGGTTTTTCTGTTGCGACTCATTTTATAATTAATTATATTTAGTTTTAAGTATTTTTAACACAAAAATATATATTTTTTTCTTTTTATTTATTATATAAATGTTCGGAATGTTTGATATTAGTGAACTCATTAAGAGAATCATCAAGTATTTAGTTATGGGATTGATGCTTGCTATTGCTGCTTATGCTATCCCTAAACGTTCTCTTGATCTCGAAGAAATTGCTTTACTTGCTTTAACTGCTGCTGCCACATTTAGCATTCTTGATACCTACCTTCCTGGTATGGCTGTCAGTGCTCAATCTGGCGCTGGTTTGGGTATTGGTTTAAACCTTGTCAAATTCCCTATGGGTCTTTAAACAGTGTTACCATAAACAAACCAATATATTACCATAAATAATTTTACATATTCTATATAATTCAAATATGTAAAAGTAAGAAAAATATTAATAAATGAATATAAACTTAAATATTTATTTTTATAATATAAAATGAATACTATTTTTGGGGTTTATAATGGATATAAAGGGTTAAAAACACAAAAGGGGGGATTATATTATTTTCTTAAAAGTTTAAGACGAGTAAATAAATCATGTAAAGTAATAATTATTTGTGAAAAACAAAATATATTTCCAGAATTAGAAGAATTTTGTAAAGAAATGGACGCAACAATATATACTGATTTTGTAAAAAAATATGATTTAATGTATTACAGATTTATTTTATACAAAGAAATACTTGAAAAAATGGAAATAAAACCAGAAAAAATTTTATTTAGTGATTTAGATGATGTGATTTTTCAAGATGATCCATTTTCAATAGATTTTCAAACAGACTTATATTGCGCAACTGAACAGAATATTTTAAGCGATCTGAACAATCCATCTTCGTTTGAAAATAGATTTTGGATATATGGTGCGAAAGATGTAACAGGATTTAATGACGAATTCTATATTGACAAACCAGTTCTTTGTGCAGGAACTATTTTAGGTACATACAAAGGTATTATGAAATATTTAGAGTTTTATGAACATATTCAAGGGAAAAAAATTGTAAATGATCAGGGATTATATAACATATATATTTATAATCATGCACCATCAAAGACTATTCTTGAACATAAAGTTTCAAACATATTGACATTAGATAGAATTATATTTGAAAATTTAGATATAGATGAAAACACTGGTTATATTAAAAACAAGAACGGTGACATATATGCTATACTTCACCAAATAAATAGATGTAATCACGAATTCATGAAAAATATTGTCGATAAAAATAATAATATCTGAATATAATATAATGGTTTCAAAACAAAGACGTGTTTCAAGGAAAAAAATGAGAAAAACAAAATCCAAAACTAAAAGGAGAAAGACTGTTCGTCGTAGAAATGGTGGAAGTACACCATACGATGAAAATTTATTTGATAATAACATTTCTATGATAGAAAGTTATGATGGAGATGATGAAGATCAAATAAATTCAATAGTTGACACAAATGATATGCTTGACAGTAGTATGGATACTGATGAATGGCAATCTATGTTTGGATCTCAAATGAGTACAGGTACAAGTGGATACACATCAGGGGAAAGTTATGATACAGATGATTCACTTTCTATGTATGGTTCTCAAATGAGTACAGGTTCAAGTGGACATACATCGGGAGACAATTATAATTCTGATGATACCGGTTTAGGATTAAGTGATTTTTCATTTTCATCAAGTGACTACGAATATGATGATAACAACACAACTACATCAACTCACGGAGGGTTTCGTAGAAAGAGAAAAAATAAGTCTCATAAAAAATCACATAAAAAATCACATAAAAGACGAAATAGAAAGACTGTTAAGAGACAAAAGGGTGGTATGCTATTGAACTCCAATTATGGGGTTACAAATCCATTTCCACAACAAGATCCGCATGATTAAACCGTTTGTTTTATTTGATGTGAATGTAAATATTCAATAAAACAAGTATCAAATATTCCAACAATAGGATTTCCATATTTGTCTATTTTGCCTTCATATTTATCAACTAATTCTTGAAAATATTGTTTTTGTTTTATATTATCGCTTCCAGAAAAGTATAAACATAAGAATTTTTCCTTTCCATTGATGTCAATATATGTTTTACATATACTATCAAAAAAATTCAAAAATGTTTCTTCTCTTATGAATTCAAATAACTCAGTAAAGTGTTTTATATATGTATATTCACATTTCATTTGAGCACAAAAGTTGTCACTTCCTACACTACTATAATTGTTATTTTCGGTAATTATATTTTCGTCGTAAACCTTTTTATTGTCCATGAGAGAAAACTTGAAATGATAAAATTGTCCTTCTGGTAATTTTGTGTCCATTATTATATATTCTATACAATTTATATAATAATTTTTTAATTCATATTTTTTATATTTTATATTTTGTAAAAAAAGTGTATAACAACTATATGGTTGGAATAAACTCCCAATCAAGTTCTTCGCAAATTTTTTTCCAAATATTATCTTGATCAATTCTTTTCTCTCGGTCTTTCAACATTGGAAAATGTGGCAAATATTGATCTTCACCTAATAGTTCACATAATTTATAAGCAGTATAATAATAATTTAAAAAATTAACACGATCATCCGGACAAAATTTCGAATAGGGTCCTTGAAGTTCCATAAATAAGTTGAATAATGTTTCTTCTAATTCTGGACTCATGACAGGAGGTTTTATCCCCAACTTATCTTTAATAAATGGTATGTGTTCATAGTATTTATTATAACCCAATTTTTTCAATATTTCCTTTGTTTTTTGATTAGTTATTTGAGAAATAGTAATACGTTCTTTTTTAATTTGTTGTTTAATGTTTTCAATAACTTCTTGTGGTATTTGTGTCGTTTCTTTTCCTTGAAATTGAGCAATAATCTCTTTGAAATGATTAATTCTTTTATAAGCATAAAAACAAACTTCTTTTGGCGGTTCTTTATATGAAGGTTTGTCGTTTTCAATTAAATATGGTATGTTTCTATAACAATTATTGCATATTAAAACACCTTCATCTTCCATTGGTATCATTTCTCCTTTATAACAATATCTACATATATCAGTTTGTTGAACATAATTACCAACATCTAAAAAAGTGTCGTCAACGTTTGCCAAGTATTGTTGTACTATATTATTGGTTTTTGTCTCCATATTTTTAATAACATTATCCTCTTCTTTATTAATTTTGAAAAAAGAATTAACTAATTTTGTTTTCGAATTATTTATGTTTGTATTATTGTATTGTTCATTGGAAATATTTTTTTTGTTCTCAAAATAATCAAATATAAATTTTGAATTATCAAGATAATAATCTTTTTTTCTCTCTTTGAGTTGTTTAATATTTTCATTTATTTCATTAATTCTATCTTTGATATTCATAATTTCTTCAATATATTCATTATATCCTTCATTTTCGTTTTGTTCAGTATTTGATTGTTCGTTAAGAACGTCAAGGTTGTTTAATAATATTTTTCGTTCTTTTTTCAATTCAGGTATTTTATCATATTCATCCTTCATAAATTCGTTTACAAATTCGCGATGCTTACCATCTAATGTAGTTGCTGATTTTTTATTATACTTTATTTTTTTATTTGCTTTTGGTTTGAAAGAAGGCATTTGGTTGAATGAGAGATTAAATATATTAACAAATAATTTTTTAATTCTATATTAGAATAAATAATTTAATTATAAAATGCGTTTAAAAGTGTGTTGATGTTGATTTTAGAATTGAAAATCTAACTCAAAACTCCTAAATTTCTCTCAAAAAAATGGCGGGGTTTTAGAAAAAGAAAAAATATTTAGCAAAATACTTGGGAAATTGTGAAATAATAAAAATCAGTTAAAAATATTGAATAGTTTTCTTATTAGTAAATAGAAAGGACTGTTGTTATGGACATAAAAATAAATATAGATTGTTTGAAAGATTTAGAAAATAATTTGAAAATTGATGGGAAAAAATTCCAGAAAATGGTGTTGTTATATAATGCTTTAGAAGAAGGTTGGACTATCAAGAAAAAGAACAATTCATATATTTTTTCGAAAAATCATGAAGGAAAAAAAGAAATAATTTCAGATAGTTATTTGTTACGTTTTATGAAAACGAATTTTGATGTAAATAAAGTAATATCGTAATAATTTCGGAAATACCGTATATTATATAATTAATTTAATTTTAATTTAATTAATTTAATTTCCAAAAAATTTTTTTCTTTAGCATAATTATAAAACATGGGAGGAGGATTAATGCAACTCGTCGCTTACGGAGCTCAAGATGTTTACCTTACAGGTAATCCACAAATTACTTTTTGGAAAGTTACTTACAGAAGATACACAAACTTCGCTATTGAATCAATTGAACAAACATTCAATGGCCAAGCTGATTTTGGACGCAGAGTTCAATGTGTTATCAGCAGAAACGGTGATTTGGCTTACAGAACCTATTTACAAGTCACATTACCAGAAATCAACCAACTTATGGGTGTTGGTGCTTACACTAATGGACAAACTTCCAGCGCTGTCTATGCTCGTTGGTTAGATTTCCCAGGTGAACAACTTATTGCCCAAGTTGAAGTTGAAATTGGTGGTCAAAGAATTGATCGTCAATATGGTGATTGGATGCACATCTGGAACCAACTTACTATGACTGCTGAACAACAAAGAGGTTATTTCAAGATGATTGGTAACACCACACAACTTACCTTCATCACTGATCCATCCTTTTCTGATGTTGACGGTCCTTGTGACTCACTTGCCCCAAGACAAGTTTGTGCTCCAAGAAATGCTCTTCCAGAAACTACTCTTTATGTTCCTCTTCAATTTTGGTTCTGTACCAACCCTGGTCTTGCTCTTCCACTTATTGCTCTTCAATACCACGAAGTCAAGATTAACTTGGATATCAGACCAATTGATGAATGCTTATGGGCTGTCACCACCTTGAACTGCAACACTCAACCATACACTGGTACTTCTGGTCAATATTCTCCAGGTCGTCCAGTTCCTGCCACAATTGCCTACAATCAATCTATTGTTGCTGCTTCCCTTTACGTCGATTATGTATTCCTTGATACCGATGAAAGACGCAGAATGGCTCAAAACCCACACGAATACTTGATCACTCAACTTCAATTCACTGGTGATGAATCTGTTGGTTCTTCTTCCAACAAGATTAAACTCAACTTCAACCATCCTGTCAAGGAATTAGTTTGGGTTGTCCAACCTGATCAAAACGTTGATTATTGCTCATCCCTTGTTTGTGATGCTCTTTTATTCAAGGTTCTTGGTGCTCAACCATTTAACTACACTGATGCTATTGATGCTCTTCCAAATGCCATCCACGCTTTCGGTGGTCCAGGTTCTATTGCTGCTGACTCAAGAGCATACATTGATGCCAATGGTCTTTTCCACGACGCTGGTGCTGTTGATGCTTACTTCCCAGCTGGTTGGTCTGGTTACTGGCACGGTCCAAGCAACCCATACAATGAAGCCAATTTGGGTGGTGAAGCTGTTCCAATTGTTGCTGGTGCTAACTACGCTGGTGCCGTTCAAGATCTTTCTACTACCATGCACGGTGCTAACGAATCAACTGTCTCTGATGCCGGTACATTCGTCTTATCTGAAACTTCTTTAGACATGCACTGTTGGGGTCAAAATCCAGTTGTCACTGCCAAACTTCAACTTAATGGTCAAGATAGATTCTCTGAACGTGAAGGATCTTATTTCTCATGGGTTCAACCATATCAAGCCCACACCCGCAACCCTGATGAAGGTATTAATGTTTATTCATTTGCTCTTCGCCCAGAAGAACATCAACCCTCAGGCACGTGCAATTTCTCCAGAATTGATAACGCTACTTTACAACTTGTTCTTTCCAACGCTACTGTTGAAGGTACCAAGACTGCCAAGGTTCGTGTCTATGCTACCAACTATAACGTTTTGAGAATTATGTCCGGTATGGGAGGCCTTAACGTCAATATAATTATTGTAATCAGGGCCAAAAAGCAGTATGCTACAACAAAGCGACCAATTGTTGTAGAAAACCATTTATGCCGTCGCAAACAATTTAACCCAAGGCTAACTGCTAGTAATAGTTATTTTATTATATGACTATTGCGACATATCTTGTTGTTCGGGAAACCCCTTAGAGCTTTTTCTACCAAGGATAAGTGCGAAAGCATTATCTGGCCAAGAGTAATGAACTTGGGTATGGTAATAATGAAAAAGATTGGGCAATCCGCATGCTTACTACCTAAATCCGATATGATAGGAAATGGTAGGGCGTCAGAGACTGAACGGATATGGGTCAGTAATGAAGGTCTAATCAACCTGAACTGGCTTAAGATACAGTCCATCCCTCTAGGGAAACTTAGAGGTATAAGAGTGCTTACTCCAATTAAACGACTTACATCGTATATTTTATTATTTATATTTTCAAAATTTCTATAAAAAATTAAATTAATATGAATTTATGTTATAATACATTATAATATAAATATGATATCATTCTATAAAAGATGCCGTCATTATTACATACATCGTTAATGTAAAAAAATTGCTTTTTAATTATTAAAGCAAAAAACAACTTAAAGACATGACTAGTTAATATTATATAAGATGAGCGTAGATATTGTAAATCTCATAGAAAGCAACCCAATTACAAAATTGAGTGGTAATTACCAATCAAAATTAGTTGAAAAAGTTCAAAACACATTTAATAATTATGAACAGCAAATATTTTTATCAAGTTTTTTCTGTTATTTGAAGTATGATTCCAAGAATGATTTTGTCATTGACTTGGATAATGTATGGAAATGGCTTGATTTTAATCAAAAAGTTAAAGCAAAAATCTTATTAGAAAATAATTTTACTCTTAATAAAGATTATAAAAAGTTGCTTTCCCGTATGGGAAAGCAAGATGAAAAGACACATGGTGGTCACAATAAAGAAACTTTTATGATGAATATTGAAACATTCAAAAAGTTTTGTTTAAAAGCAGGAACAAAAAAGGCAGATGAAATTCATGATTATTTTATTAAACTTGAAAATATTATGTTTGAAATAGCAAAAGAGGAAAGTGAAGAATTAAAACAACAATTAATTCAATTAGAAAATAATAAAAACAAAGAAATGGAAGAAAAATTAATTAAACAAAAATCATTAGAAAAACAAAAATTACTATTAAATCAATTTGCTCGTTCTGGTGCATTAGTTTATATAATTAAAGTTAAAACATTAACAAATGGAGAATATGTTATCAAGATTGGAGAGAGTAGAATTGGAATTCAAAATAGATATAATGAACACAAAAGTAAATATGAAGAATGTTTATTGTTAGATTGTTTTTCTGTTGATAAAAGTAAAGATTTTGAGAGTTTTTTACATAACCATGAAAATATTAGATTGAATAAATATTTACAATTAGAAGGTCATGAAAAGGAAACCGAATTATTTTTGATAGGTAAAGAATTAACATATCAAACAGTAACAAATATTATTAGCACAAATATTAATAACTTTAATTATAGTGTTAGAGAATTGTTACAAGAAAATGAGTTATTAAAGGTAAAATTAAATACAAACCAAAATAATATAAATACAGAAGTAATAAATGAATTGATTAAGACTATTAATAATTTATCAAACAAGGTAGATTGTCTTGAGAAATCAAATAAAGAAATTCTTAATAAATTAAATTTACAACAGGCAAAGACAACAACTGGGTTTAATCAACAACTACCAACATTAGGTCCAAGAGTTCAAAAAATTAATCCAGAAAATTTACAATTAATTAAAGTATATGAATCGGTAACTGAGGTTATGAATGAAAATAAAAATATTAAAAGACCTAGTATTAATAAGGCAATCCAAGAAAATACTATTTACTGTGGATATCGTTGGTTATTAGTAGAGAGAAATTTAGATCCAAAAATTATTCACCACATTGAACCAACAAAAGAAATAAAAATTCAAACCATTGGATATGTAGCAAAGTTAAATAAGGAAAAAACTGAAATTTTGAATGTTTACTTGGATAGAAAAACAGCATCACAATTAAATAATTATCCAAGTGTATCATCATTAGATAATCCTGTTAAAAATGGAACATTAACAAACGAACATTATTATATGTTATATGAAAAATGTGATGATGAAATGATTGAATTATTTGAGGAAAAATATGGTGTTCCATTATTATATAAGGAAGGTGTTGGTCAATTTAATGAAGAAGGAATACTTGTAAATGAGTTCAAATGTAAATATGAATGTATAAGAACGCTTAAAATGAGTGATAAAACATTATCAAAAGCATTAAATAATAATATTGTGTATAATGGATTTTTATTTAAAGAAATTGGAGCGAAACTTTCAGTAATTTAGTAAATAAATATAAAGTAATAATAACTTAAATGTATAATTAATTTATTATTTACAAATGTCAGACCAATTTTTTTTAATTTTTGGAGCAAAAGGTTGGATTGGTGGTAAAGTATGTAATTTATTAGAGAAAATGGGAATAGAATATTACGCATCACAATGTAGAGCAGATTGTAAAGAAGATATTTTAGATGAAATAAATAATAAATATGAAAAAAAAATAACACATATAATGAGTTTCATAGGAAGAACACATGGGATATATGAAGGACAAAAAATAGGAACAATAGACTATTTAGAAAAACCAGGGAAATTATATGAAAATATTAGAGACAATTTATATTCTCCATTAGTTCTCTCAGAAATTTGCGAAGAACAAGACATACATTTTACTTATTTAGGAACAGGATGTATATTTGATTATGATAATGACAGTCATATTTATGGAGATGAACATACAGGATTCTCAGAATGTGATAAACCAAATTTTTTCGGATCTTCTTATTCAATTGTAAAGGGATTTACTGACAAATTAATGCATCATTGTAATAGAGAAAAAAACACTTTAAATCTTCGCATTAGAATGCCTATTACAGATGAAATTAATGAGAGAAATTTCATAACAAAAATAACAAAATATGAAAAGGTTTGTTCTATTCCAAATTCAATGACAGTTTTAAATGATTTATTACCAATTATGATACATATGGCAAGAAATAAAAATACAGGTACTTATAATCTTACAAATCCAGGTCTTATTAGTCACAACGATATTTTAGAAATGTATAAAGAAGTTGTAGACCCAACATTCGTATGGAAAAATTTCACGATCGACGATCAAAATACTATATTGGCATCAAAGCGTTCTAATAATTGTTTAGATACAAGTAAATTGGAAAAATTATGTAAAGAAAATAATATTGAATTGAGACCTATTAAAGAAGCAGTGAGAGATATTCTTGTCAAAATGAAAGTTAATTATGACATAATAAATCAAGAATTATTATTTTCTAAAAAAATAAATGATATAAAAAATTTATTGGTTACAGGTGGTTGTGGGTTTATTGGTTCAAATTTTATAAATATTTTTGCTGAAAAATATCCAGATGTAAAAATTATTAATTTCGACGCACTTTATTATTGTGCTGATAAAAATAATATTCATAAACACATACAGACATCAGATAGATATGAATTTGTCCAGGGAAATTTATGTTCATTTGATTTGGTAAAACATATACTGGACTCACATAGAATAGATACGATTATTCATTTTGCTGCACAATCTCATGTTCAAAATTCATTTGAAGACGCATTACAATATACAAATGATAATGTTTTAGGTACACACACGCTTTTAGAAGCAGTGAGAAGATATGGAAAAATCAAAAAATTCGTACATATTTCAACTGATGAGGTTTATGGAGAGTCTATGTTAGAAGAGAATGAAGAGAAAAAAAATGAAGAATCAATATTATGTCCAACAAACCCATATGCAGCAACAAAAGCAGCAGCAGAATTAATTGCGAAGTCTTATTATCATTCATTTAAGTTGCCTATAATTATAACACGTGGTAACAATGTTTATGGACCAAATCAGTATCCAGAAAAATTAATACCAAGATTTATTGAACAATTGAAAAACAACAAACCTGTTACAATTCAAGGAGATGGTTCAAATGTGAGAGCATTTTTACATGTGAGTGATGTATGTAGTGCTCTCAATCTCATTTTAGAAAAAGGTAAAGTCGGTGAAATTTATAATATTGGAAGTGATGAACATGACGAATACACTGTTAAAGAAGTAGCATATAAATTAATAAAAAGTATAAAGAGGTGTGAAGAAACAAAGATGAATGAATGGATTACATATATAGAAGATAGACCATTTAATGATAAAAGATATTATATAAGTAATGATAAAGTGAAGAAATTAGGATGGGATATAAAGAAGAGTTTTGACGAAGGAATAATGGAGTTGTTATAGATATAAAATCAAAATATAGAATAATAAAAAATAATAAATAGAATAATTAATATAATAATAAAATAGAATAATTAATAAAATAATAAAATATTGAATTAAAGAGAACGATATATATATATTTATAATATGTCTAACAACATTATTAATGAAACGACAAGTAGTAATAAAACAGAGGAAACAAAAATTAATATTCCAGCAGAAATTCTTCCAAGACAACCAAGTCCAAAAGGGAGATTAATAATAGTTGATAATTTTTATAACAATGCTATAGAAACACGTAATTATATTTTAACACAAGATTTTGGTGTAAAGGGAAATTATCCTGGACAAAGAACAATATCATATGCGAATGAACATTTGAAGGGAATAATCCAAAAATATGTAGAACCATTTGCTGGTAAAATTACACAATTTCCAATTCCAAAGTCAGATGGTTCAGATTCTTCTTCAATTTATAATGGTTCTTTTCAATACACAACATCGAGGGATCGTTCATGGGTACACACAGATCATCATAATAATTGGGCAGGGGTTGTTTTTATGACACCTAACGCACCATTAACATCAGGAACAGGATTTTATAGATTTCAGGATGGTTCAAGAAATTCACAAGAAATTGAAGCAGTTAATAATAGAAAAGAATCAGATAAATATAGTCAAGATATGACAAAATGGGAGTTAATTGATCGTGTAGGTAATGTATTTAATAGATTAATTTTATTTGACTCGACATGTTTTCATATGTCAATGGATTATTTTGGAACATGTAAGGAAGATGGACGATTATTTCAGGTATTCTTTTTTTCGACAGAAAGATAAATAAATCAACAAACAACAAAATAAATAAACAACAAACAACAAAATATAACAAAATTATATATTAAACAAAATTTAGTATTTATTTAATATATACAATATATAACAAGAAAATGAGTGAAAATACAGAAGTACCATCAAATAATAACGATAATACAGTTGTTCCTACAGTTACGTCAATTGATTTCAAAGCAAAACAAAATTTTTTCGAAAAAAAGATAAATGAAAATATAGTAAAATTCGACAATAAAAATGATATGATTACAATGTGTTTAAGTCTTTTTATTCATGATTTTGCCCATGATTTTAATTTTCAAGGAATGTTTAGTCGTATTTTGAAAGGTAATTCAGAATTGTATAATTCTTTTGGTATAACAATTGGTAATAATATTCTTAAATATTTTACTGTTGGTACAAGGTCACTTACATTATATAACGACAAAGCATTTGTAAATGGATCACCTAAAACAACAGAAATATCAGAATTTAATCAACTTAAAACTGCGTATAATGATATTTTAAAAACTTATGAAATACCAGAAACAAAACAACAACAACAAACTGGAGGCGATTATCAGCAGCAGCAGCAAAATATTATACCAGCGACATATGAACCGATTAACAAAGAAGCGATTGATGTTAAACCCATATTGCAATCAAGTATGAAACAAATAGATAATATGTTTCTTCATATACCAACAAATAGTTCTCTCACAACTACAAGTATATATACTACAATTATTGATCATTTTGAGAGAAACCCAGATTTTCTAGAGTTTTTTTCAATATTGAAAATATATACATTAAATTATTTAAATTCAGACATATTAACAGATGATTTTATAAAAAAATTCGATAAACTGAATTCTGATCCTGAAGATTTAGATAAGACAAAGTTTTACAATTTAATGATGTATAACGCAATATGTGGAAGTTTAAACTACATATCAGATGATTTTAAGACAGCAACCCAAGATTATTTGGATAAAGAAAAATATGACATAGAGGATTTAAATATGGTGAAAAGTCACGCCGATTTTTTCGAAATCCTGCTTCAATCGTATAAACATATTTATAATAAAAAGAACACAGATCTTGAAATAGATTCATTAGAAATATTGAACTCGTCTGATGTGTTACAACAGTTTATAATATATTATAATTTTTATTTAACATGTGTTGATATGAATGAATTTAAACAATTGGTCATCATTAATACACAAACTGGGGGTGATGAAGATGAAGAAAATGAAGAAAATGAAGATGAAGATAATGAAGAAGAAGAATTACAAAAATGGAGGGAACCGTTAACAGAATTTGTGGGTTCACTTCATAATAATTTAATGACAACATTAACACGAGGAATATTTTTAAAAACCGGATTATGGGAGGATTTCTGGACATTATATGCAGAAAAAAATAAAAAACCAAAACAAATTCCTCAATTTAGTTTGAAGACAATACATGAAATGTCGTATGAGTTTCTCTCTGAAATATATCCGATTGATCCGCAATATGGAGGAAATTTAAATAATCATTTTTTGGTAATAGAAATAGTTATATTGAAACAGTTATTATTAGAATTAAGTCCATTTAAGATGTATGTGATGGGTTCAAAAATAGACGACCGTTTAAAAGATTATATGGATATGTTCTTCTACAATTATTATGGGTTTCATGATCAAGTTAATTTACCATATAATTATGAAGGTCTAGATAGTATTACTAATATATTAAAAGAAATAAAGGATAATTTGAATTTAGAATTTCCAGATATAGGTGTTACAATTAAACCAGAAGATGAAAGTTATTATCTAGATATTTTATTTAAAGAACCTAGTGAAGAAGATAATTTGGACGCATTTTTATCAGAACGTCTCAAGTTGGAAAATATATTTTCGAGTTATGAATTAAACTCAGTTGTTATAGATAATTTAATAAATACGACAATTAAACCTATTGTAGTTACGAAAGGTGAATTTACAACAGAATTAAATAATTACTTTGATTTATTGCTTATGAATACAACAGTTATGTATAAAAAAGATGCCGAAGGAAATTTATTACCATTTCCAATAGCTGCTCCTAGATTAAAGTTTATTATTAATAACGCATCAAACATAAACCAAAATTTGAATGGATCAAAACTTATTTTACAGGGTAATTTAGGTGAAGAATTGAAACAAGATACATTGAGTAAATATTTAGACGATGAAGGAAATATTTTGGATAGTGTTAGAGGGAAAAATCTTTCAAGTGTACTGAGAAAGAAACAAGAAGAGTTGGATATATTGAAGGATAAATTAAAACAGGAGAATTCTTTTGTTAGAAAAGAAAAAGATCCAGAACAAAAGAAGATTTTGAAGAACGCATATAAGAAAAAGTTGAGAGACCAAAGATTGCCACTAGAAAATGAAATATATTTAATAGAGAATATAATTGATGAATTAGAAAATAGTGAAAAAACGGGTGGTTCATCAAGCGAAGAAAGTTTCAGTAAAAACATTATGAAGAATAGAAATAAATGGTATAAAAATGCACAAGATTTTTTCGGTTTATATAAAAATATTAAAAGAGGAGTTTTTTGTCCGGCTTCATCAATGATGGATGCTATGGATAATTGTTCTTTAAAGTATGGAGCAACTGAACCAAAAGAAGTCGGAACAACAAATTTCCAATTATTATTTGAAGACAAAGATGGTAATAAAATGTCATATGGTGGTCCAGTTATATTTTATGACATAGATAGTCCTTCAAAGCAACTTACTTGTTCAATAGATTTAAGACTTGTTTGCAATGAAGATGAAGCAGTTATATCAACGAATGACATACAGGTGTCTGAATCAATGAATTTAAAATCGAATGTAGTATATAAATGTGTTGTTGAGAAATTAAAAATGCTTTATAAGGATAATATCGGTAAAGAACTAGATGATTTAAGTATGATTAAAAGAATGAATAAAAAACAAGTAAAAGAATATATGATACAAAAATTGAGTAATTTGTGGAACCCAATACAATATAGTGTGTCGAAGGAAAATTTTAACAAGTTACTTGGATCAACTGCGTTGAAAACACTTGGTGATTTTTTACAAGAATGTCAAGCAGTTATGAAATGGGGTGGTTATGTTAATAACATGGATGGATTTTATAAGTCATCTATAGATTTTGTGAATGAGAGAAATATAAAACCAATATATAGAAGTGTTGAGGAAGCAGATACAATTATTCCATATAATGAGAATGGTGATGCTTTACGTCTTGGTGTTCAAGGTGATAGACCTTCTGGTTTCCGTTCAATATTTATGACATTAGTTGCGTCTGAGGGAATAAATGAACACTGTATTACAGGATATGTAAAAAATGATACAGGTCAAAAACAATCGAGAACTTTATTAGTAGCTAGAAATGAAAATAAATATGATGAAACAACGAACTCCTATGGTAAATTAATTTATGTTACGCCGGTTGTAGAAAACATTGAAAATATTGAATTAGAAAGTACTACAACAGCAATAAAACCAATAGAAAAGAGGGTTGTACAGGAAATACCGTCTAATATATTGGTTGATACAGATGATGTCAAGAGAAAAGTTGTTGTTAACCAAAATGAAGATGTTGGTGATATTATTGTTAAGCGTAAAGGCAGGAATAGAACTGAAGTACCAGATATTCCAAAAAATATAAATGTAGAGGATGTTGAAGGACTACCATTAGAAGAAGTAAACCCAGAACCAATAGAAGAAAGTAGTAATAATATTAATTTTCAAAATGGTGTTTTGTCAGAAGAGAAACAGACACAAATAGGTGGTAAAAAATCGAGGAAAAACAGAAATAAACATCTTCATAAAAAGACAAGAAAAACGAGTATTAATGGACGTAAAAAGAGAACACGTAGAAATAAAAAAATAAATAATAAACATAAGACAACAATATCAATGAGAGAAGAAAATAAACAAGTCCATAATGAACCAAATAATGAGAGAGAATAAAATCAATAAAATAAAATCAACAAAATAAATAAAAATATAATATATATTATTTATCACATATGTATTATATATAATTTGTAGTTTTCGTTATTTTGTGTATGATGACGTATCGTCTCAACTGTTAAATAATTTATTCATATTGTTAATTTCAGGTTTATCTGCTTCCTTAGTAAATAATTTTATCAATTGTTCTTCATCTCTGAAACGAATAGTATAATTTTGTTGAACATTATTTCTCCCAATTCTTCCCAATGCTTGAATAATTTTTTCTTGTGTCAAATCCATATCTTTGCTTAAATAACCATGGCAAAATTGATAATTAGTACCATAAATATAATCACTAGAAGCAATAATCATGTATAATTTCTGTGAGTCTGCCAAATTCTTCATAATTTCAGTGTATTCAATACTTTCATGATTTGTGAAGACACCAATTCCCATTAATAATAATACTTTCCAAGTGTCTTCTACATCTTTTAATAACATAATTTTGTTTATTACACTGTCTTCAATGTCACATTTGAAACATTTCTTTGGGTTCATTTGTTCAGACCATTTTTTTATATGTTCACTTGTATTAGGTACAAATATATCATTTAAACGAGAAATTTTAATAGAATTACGTAATAATTCTATTTGTGTGTTTAATTCTCTCAATTCTTTATTTTGGATGTTGTCACTGTCTTGTCGATTGATCTTTTTATCATTTTTCTTCTTTTTTCCATCATCGCTTTCTTTTTGAGTTAGACCATTTTTCTCATTAATATCTTCAATATTTCTTTCTAATTTTTCGATTTTTAGATTAATAGTATTGTTGAAATTAATTTTTTCCATAATATCATTCATTACCAAAGAAGGAATATTTGCTTGTTTTACACAGAACCCCGCAATTTTTTCAATGTCTTTTGCTAAGAATATTGTTGGACCATCCGTTAATGTAAATGCGTCTTTTGTTGTCATATATAATCCACAGTCACCATTATTTCCATTTAATTTTTCCATATATTCTTTGTTTGTCGTGTCAATTTTGTTACCTTTTGCGTCAATATATTGATTAGGAATTATTTTCTTCTGTTTTTTAGAAACAAAATTATCTACAATATTTTTCCATTCAGGTTCTTTAATTGATTTAAGTACTTTTATATAATATAGTTTAATATTCATCATATCAATTTCATTTATAGTTTCAAATGAGCGATTAACTGACACTTTAGAATTTTCCTTCACAATATTTTCTGAATAAACAAATTTAATGAATTCAACAATCTCATTTAAGTCAAAATATCTCAATAATGTCAAATAATTATCACAATGACTGATGATTTCTTGTAACATTTTGTATTCATTTGTAATATAATGAGGTAATACTACATAACCATTTTTGTCAACAAGTGGTATAGACTTTTTACAATCATGACTTACAATATTGTAAATTTCTGCTCCTTCAAATTTATTTCTAAAATCACCACAAGTATCTGGCAATTCATGTATCTTGGGTAATGTTGCTGAAGACAAAACCATATTTGGTATTAAATTTTCTTTCCAATTTTTGTTAATAATTTCGTGAAATTCGTGATTAGAATAATCGAGTGTAATTGTAGGTTCATCCCAATATGTAATTATTTGGGAACCAGTATTAAAAGATAACATATAATACATCGCTGGTAAATAAGATTTAATATCACAAATCATTATTTCTACTTTGTCACCAATACTATTGTCTACTTTCCAAATACCACCGGTTTTCCAATTTTTAGTAATTTCTTTTGCAGCAAAATAGTGTAATCTAATATCACCTGAACTGGCGCAACCAAACGCAAACGCTATTTTTTTATTTATTGATATAGCAGCGCGAGCCAAAGCAAGACCAACATGTCTAGCAGCGCAAACAAATATTACTTTATATTTTTCTGATAAACCAAGAGGTGTCAATGTTTTACCAGTACCAGTTGGAGCAATATATAGTACAAGTTTTGGGCATAAATTTTGACTAATAGTAAATATATCTTTTTGATGTTGATAAAGTGTCATATCAGAATATTTCAGTAAATAATCATTTTTCTCTATAAATTCAACTGAATTAGAAACAACATCAAATAATGTAATTTCGTCTTCATATTGTTTAATAATTTTTTTACAAATATCAATAATATGTCTATTAATATGTTTAATTTGATTTTTCAATAATTTCGTGATAGTGAAATAATTATATTGCCATTTACTTTTCTCAGATTTATTATAGTGTTTCAAGACTTTTTCGATTAATTCGATTAAAATAACTTCATATATGGTTTCTTTTTCAATAGATTGATTTGTATTTTTTTCAAGACGAATTTTGTCAGCAGTTTTTAATTTAATATCTGTTTTTACATTAATATGAATAAAATTAATTTCGTATTTTTTAATAAGTTTATTAATAGTTTCTGAAAAATATTTATTGTAAAGATAATCTTCCATTGTTTCGTTATGTTCAATCTTTAGAAATGACAATAAAGACGGAACCTTATTATATTTGATATTAACATCGTGAAATCCTTTGACAATTAAATCAAGAATTTCTTTTTCATTTTGTGAAACAGGAACTTCAATAGTATCCCATTCAGATTTATTAAGTTTTCTTTGTTTTAAGTCCATTTTGCTAGTTAATTGTAAAATAAGTTAAGTTACTTATGAGTAAATTATATAATGTTATGGTTATGTCTTTAAGTTCTTTATATAATTCAATTTTTTTTAATATAAATAATAAAAAAATTGACAGGTAAATAAATTAATAAGGAACAGATATAAACATAACTATAATAATTATAATTATAAAATGAGCGAATTCAACAATACTTGTTCTGTTATTTCAATTGAAGGAAATATTGGTTCTGGAAAATCTACATTATTGAAAAATTTAAAGACATATTTTGATAATAATAATTATTCGTTAAAAAATGGTCGTAAAGTTTTATTTTTGAGAGAACCAGTTGACCAATGGGAAGAAATAATGGATGCTAATGGTAACACAATGATTACAAAATTCTACGCTGACCAAGAAAAGTATTCATTTCCATTTCAAATGATGGCATATATTTCTAGATTATCATTATTGAAAGAAGCAGTTGAAAAAAACCCTGGTTCAATTATTATTACTGAACGAAGTTTATATACAGATAAATATGTTTTTGCAAAAATGTTATTTGATAGTGGTAAAATTGAGGATGTTAATTACAAGATATATAATAAATGGTTTGATGTTTTTGCCAAAGATTTTCCAGTAAACAAAGTTATTTATGTAAATGCCGACCCAGAAATTTGTGATCAAAGAATTCATAAAAGAAGTCGTACAGGTGAATCAAATATCCCACTAGAATATTTAGATAAATGTCATAAATATCATGACGAGATGATCATTAAAGAATTAAATTTAACAACTGAAATGTTATTAGTCATTGATGGTAATGTTGACATTTATGAAAACGAAAAATATTTAGAAAACATGATTAATAAAGTGAATTTATTTGTTGAAGAATAAACAAAATATATGGTTATATTATGAATAATACGAATAATATTAATGATAATACAAACAGTGTTAAACAAAATATTCTTTTTTTTACTATAGCAAGAATGAACCCTCCAACACCAGGGCATCTTTTATTGGTAAAAAGTCTTATTGAAGAAGCATTAAAACGAGGTGTTAACAAAGTATATGTAATACTATCTAAAAGTAATTCAGATAATGAGAACCCGCTTGATTGTGATGAGAAAATAAAAGTATTAGGAGAAACAAAATCAGATATGTCAAGTATGACAAACACAATTAAAAGAAATATATTAGATGAAAATGTCAATAATTTTGATGAAGAAAGTGTGAAAAATATAGAAGTAAAATATATTTGTGTAGGTAAAATGGAATATACCCCATTAAATACACTTTCGCGTATATTATATTATGATTTTAAAAATAATAATAATATTCAGTTATTTGTTATAATTGGCGAAGATAGACAAAACTTAGTAGACAGCATTGCAGATATTTATATAAAAAACACTGATTATGGAGTGAAAATGATTGACACAATTATATTGAAGAGAGAAGATATGAAAAAATTTAAAGAATTAGACAAGTCTCAATTGGAAACGTTAGACATGAAAACAGTTCCATTGGGTGCTTTTTCTGCTTCCTTTGTAAGAAAAATTGTTAAATATGGTTTGAAAGAAAAATTCTTTGAATTATACAGACCATATTTACAAGATGAAATGAAAATAGAACAATTATATAATTTAATTTTAGAGGGGTTGAAAAAAAATAATCCAAAACCCAAATATGAAACAATCAAACCATTGAAATATTCCTATCCTTTAGTAATAGATAAAATATCAACAACAAAAATTTCAAATGAAGATGACGATGAAGAACGACCAATACCATTGAAAAGAACTAGACGTAGTACCAAAAAAGGTGGTAAAAGAACTCGTAGATATAGAAAAAAGAAAACTAGTAAGAGAAAGTATAGTAAAGCAAAAAAATAAATAATTTTCACTATATTTGTAAAATATGTTGTAGAGAGAAAATATAAAGACAATTTATTATATTTATGTAGGTAATACATATGATAAACAATAATATTCGAACACCTGAGTCAACATTAGAAAAGATAAAAATTATGGAAAATAAAATTATAAAAATGAATAAAAAAATGGAAATATTATTTTGTAAACATGTTGGAGAATATGCTACGAAATTAGTAATTGAAACTAATCTAGATTATAAAAATAAATTAAAATGTGTTGAGATAAGTGATACACATTACTCAAATGGATATTGTAAACGCAGAATAGTATTATTAGAAAATAAACAAACAGATGAAAATGATTATATAGGATTATATGAATATTGGTATACAGATAGTACAATCTATGTTAAAAATCAATCATCAAATGATGGTATACAAGTAGAAACATGTTATATTGATACAGATCATATAAAAAATATAGATGCTAAGTCTTTTTTTGATGAAATTGATGAAGAAATTGATTGGGACTATATTTTGTAAAAAAATAAAATAAATTTATAATTCGATTTATTTTATTATATCCTTTACACACTTGAAACTTATTTCCTTAGGAAATGTGTAATTAAATCTCCAAATCAATTACAACAGGAAAATGATCTGAGTTCCATTTTTCACAATATTCTCTATAACCATGATATATAAATGCGTTTTTTACCATTTTTTGGATTCGAGATGTGACTAAAATATGGTCAATCATTGAGAATTCATTATTTTCAGGCATACAGTCCTCATTTGGATCCCACCAGTCACTATATCTTTCTTCTTGAGATATATTAGATGCAATACTAAACAACTCATATTTACCAGCATATTGTCCCTTGTAACCCTTTAAAATATCTAATACCATTGATGTTGGTTTATTTGAGTTTACATCTAAGATTTTATTATCAAAATCATTAAAATCTCCTATCATAATAATCTCATAATCCATATAATAATAATCATAAATAGTCTTTTGAAGTACAGATGCCTGCGCTTCTCGTTCAGAACATCTCGTTGGATCTGTTGGGTTGGCTAATAAATGAGCACCGATCATTACAATTTTATAACCATTTATAGAATATTCTGTAATATAGTGCTTGCTAACACCACTATTTCCTGGTGCCCCAGTGTACCCACATTTAGAACCATCAATTGGATAACCAGACTTTTCTTCATTACGATAAAGACTAATTAATGGTTCAATACGTGTCATCAATCCAACATTTTGTCCAGTACTCGTGTCGGTGCCTTTTTTTAAGTAGACGCTATATGTATTAGAAGTAGTTAGTTCATTTTTCACCATATTCAATTCATCACAACCCTCGACTTCACATAAATTGATAATATCAGGGTTTAAAGTATTAATTACGTCAGAAACAAAAAGAAGATGTACTAATGCTTGTGTCGTGTTTTTCCAGGTGCATCCTTGACCCGGACAGTCGAATGGAGCATAATAGTCAACAAATAACCATTCTACATTATATTGTACAATACGTAATTTTGTTTTGTCTTCGCGTCTATCTTGTCCAGAGTTTAGTACAGTAGGGCATTCAGTGTCAGCATATATATTGGGTCTACTTGATAAAAAAATTAAAAAGAGTAATAATAGATTGCTGAATATCATTGTTTCTTTAATAATGTTGATAAATTATTTTTATATATTTTTTGGAATATATGTTTTTTATTCAATATTTAATATTCCAGTAGAGGTAATCCTAATATTTTTTTTGGTTTATAACGTATAAAATCTAATTGTCGAGATGTTGTTGGGAATTCTGTATTTCCAAAAATATCTTGAAGCATTAACCATTCAAATAAACCTCCAGTATAAATAAAAACATTTTTAAATCCTAATGAGAGAAATTGTTGATATTTTTTATATATTTTTTCGTCGTTACAATTTCGTCCATATATAACAATTTTAGCATTAAATAATTTTTTTTGTATAAGACTATCAATTATATCTACTTCATTTGAAGCAATTATGGTTCCAGTAATTAAACAATTTTGTTCTGAATTATCCAATGTATTAATTATAATACAGTTATTAGCGTGATTTTGAATAATCCATTGCATATCTTCAAATCCTATTTTGATATTTGGTAATGATATTGAATTACCCATTTTATTATTGTTGTTATAATTATTATATATGATTTTTTAAATATTTATTTTTCAAACACATTTAGAAAATAAATATTTAAAAAATCTAAGTAAATTTCACAACAATCTCGACTTTTTCTTTTTTAATACTTTTACTTGCTGAGACAGATAATTCTTCGCGTTTTTTACGTGTTTTAGAATTATCATTAATTGGTTCTATTTTTCTTTTAGAAGTACTATTTCTACTATTCATATCCTTTTCTATTTCTTCATAATTTTCTTCAATATATTCGACGACTTTGTTTTCTAATGCCCATTTAAAGAAATTAAGTTGTCCAAGTGTTGTTTCAATAAAAGTACCATTTGAATACGGAATACTAATTCTATCCCACCTACAAAAAGGATCAAATTTCTTTTTACTATATGCTTTTAATTTAAGTTTATAATCAACATATACTTTAAAACGTTTTACTTCAATACCTTCTGAATTATAAATAGGATATAAAGTAAAATATTTTTTAGCGTAATTAGTTGAAAACCAATCTACAATTCTGAGAGAAATTTGTGATTCTCCAGTAATAATTTTCAACATTCTAGTTAAATTATCGTCATTTTTATAAAATTTCATTAAATTACTTAATAGTAAGTCATTTTGGGTTGTATATGTAGAACCGGTATTAGATCCAGTTCCAGTGCTAGAACTAGGATTAAAAATATTATTTGAGGTATTATTCATAATTAATTAGTTATTGTATTATTTTTTTAAATACTTTTTAATCTTTAATATTCTTTTATAATTACAATTCTTTTATATAAAATTTTGTTTTGTTTTCTTTTGTTTAATTTTATTTTTCAATATTATTTGTAGAAACAGGTTTTAAAAATCTATCTTGAGCAACAACGTCATTCACATAATTGTTTGTACCTAAAAATGGGTTCATCCCAGTTGTAGCAATCATATCACGTTCTGCCATTCGAAAAGAACTGTCTTCTCTCTTATTAGAATTAACAAAACCACTTGGTTGTAAATTATTTATTATTTGATTTTCATAAAATGAGTTATTATCGGTTGTCCAACCATCACTACAACTGAGTGATTGAAGATATGCTGAGTTCTCTTTAATTGTTTCTAAATTTATGTAATTTTCGTATTGGGAATTTTGTTTAAATATTCTTTTTGAACGTTCACATTTCTCTCCACCATTATTCCATTTCCATCCATTCATAATCAAAAATTTATAATAAATACTACTTATATTTTTAATTTGTCGAGAGAACTAATTTTCTCTCAATCCGATTTATTAATTTTCAAATTTTTAGTGAAATTAAATTTATCTTTATTTTGACGTCTTCTTTTGAGGTTACATTCTAAACAAGAAATAATAACATTATCACGATGGTGACCAATATCATTATCTATACGGTCTAATGTCCATTGATTATTTTCTCTCACATATTCATACAGTATATACATTTCTCTCTTACAATAAAAACATAATAGTTCACATTCTATTAATTTTTCAATTGTTTCACCAAATTTTATTAATTTGTTACTATCATACATTTCTTTCTCTATATCTTGATGTTTATAACTGTTTAGTTTTCTCTCTATCTGAGTTGCAAAAATGCGCAAATCTTCTGGTAGTGCCTTTTTTTCAGTAGACTGTAATTCGTCCAGTTTTTTAAGATTGTTAATGTTTTCGGCAAATGTTAACAAATTTGGTTGTAAATTCTTCCATTCGGTGTCAACAATAGTTCTCTTTTTTGGAGGTTGTTTTTCGGTTGTAAGTTTTTTAATTTGATATCTATTATGTGTTCCAGTTATTACTATTTTTTTACTATTTTCTTCATTATGTGAAGATTTTCTCTCATCGTCATTTTCCATAAATATGAAAAATAAATAAAATTTATGAATAAAACTAAAAATAATAAAAAACTATATAAATATATATAGTTATAAACTGAGTTAAAATTATAATTATTATATAATATATAATAATCCTATATGGAAGATCAAAATATCTTAAATGAAAACAAGAGTAATGTTAGTGAATGTTCTGAATTGAAAACATTAAAATACAAGACTATGCTTATGGGTGGGAAACAATTTATTGAAACAAAAACAAATAATAACATGGATAATTTAAATAAATTTCTTGAAAGAGAGAAAATCAATAACGAAAATGAACCTTGGAGTAAGTTAGACAAAACAATAAAAATAAAAAAATTATTAGATTATGCTAGTGATTATAGTGAAAAGAAGAATTTAAATGAAGATGAAAAAAAGAAATTAATAAATTTTTTTAGAGATTGTTTGGATAAGAAGAAATTAATAAGAGTTAAAGATGTTACATATGATAAAGAAAAAGGAAGTATTAAAGAAATACCTGCGTTGATTTTTAACAAAAATACTAAAAACTTTACATTAAAGAACATTGATAAACGTGTATCAACATTAAAAAGTCTAGCACCAAAAAAAGTTGTTAGTGTTAAAAATAAGAATGAAAACAATTGCTCTTCTGATGAAGAATGTGATGATGAAAAATGATATATTAATAAAATTGAATGTATAAATTATATTATAAGTAATA
>Ga0078894_10000065_pt1 | contig 59723 bp, 46 predicted proteins | sample LauGreSu1BDMLBSD_2_FD_67506 | JGI IMG/M metagenome (GOLD analysis project Ga0078894, IMG submission 67506) | Freshwater lake microbial communities from Lake Michigan, USA - Su13.BD.MLB.SD (version 4) (version 4) | ecosystem: Environmental > Aquatic > Freshwater > Lake | place: Lake Michigan...
CCCCACCAGCCATTACGGCTGCCGCGTGTCTGTCTGGGATCTGCCAGCAGTCCGGGGTTCCACTTCTGCCGTTCGGCCAGTTGCTGGAACACTTCATGCACAGAGATCTGACCGAAGTGCAGCCATGGTGAGAGTCCGCTGGCGACGTCGGCATCGGGTTCATTGCGTTCCTCGCCGTAGCGGGCAAGTTTTCGGGTGAGGAACAGAGACAGGCACTGGCGGGCTGCAACTGCTCCCCCAGTGGAACTGGTTTCGCGAACAGACTGATCGATGGGGATTGTGTCGAGCCAGCCGGCAGGGTCAGCGAGTTCACTGTCCGAGCACAGTCCGGGCCGGTGTTCGAAAAGATTCGGCAATTGCAGCAGGCGTGGCACAGCGGGGTCAGCCAGGGGTTCCTGATTCGGGCAGTCAGACAGGTGCGGAGTCAATTGTTTCTGCAGAAATCGGCGGAATGCGTACGCGGTAGGGAAAACCTGGTCGGTTGCGCGCATGGGCAGCAGCCCATTGGAATCCACGGCCTCCAGCAGCACGGGCAGGTGGCGACCAACGGCACGAATCATCCGGGGCAGGAAGAAACAGGGATAATCATCGGTCACGATGACGCAGGCCTGGGCTGCTATCTGCTGCAGCAGTCCACTGCCCTCCCCCGGCGCGCGTTCGACCCAGGCGGCATAGGCATGACCGTTTTGACGGGCTTCCGCGGCGTTGTCCCGCATACCCTGGATCACAAAGGCGTGCAACCGGCGACTGGCCCAGCGGTAGTCGCAGCGCAGGGGCTCAAATATCAGCAGGGGCCGCTGCAGCGCGCGACAGTGCTGCAGTGCACGGTCGAGCGCGAAATTGAAATGGAGTCTGCGATTCGCAGTCATCCAGTACACCACGAAATCGCCCGCACTGTGAATTCCCTGATCATTGATCCTGCGAATTCGGATGTCCGGAACTGACTGCATCTGTCTGCTTTCCCTGATGTGGCTGACTCGGCCCGTGCGGAACGTTTTTGGTTGCAAAACGTTCTTTTGGCCGACTGTTTTGGTTGCTGCTGGTGACCGTTTTTGTGGTCACTGTGACCGTATTGTCTGTCTAGGTTTGGTTTTTTGAATACGGAAACATCGTTTTTGTTGGGGTATTTGCGATTTTTTTTGTCGAGGAAGTTAATTTGCAGAATCGTTCACGGTTGAATGCAAGTGAACGATTATGTATCATGTGGACGTATTGGATGGCCGATTAAGGGCCTGAGGTGAACGATCTTCAACGGAGCTGAGAGATGAGCGTTTGTTCAGCGAGACGACGGGAATCGAAGGCAAAACCCAGCTCCTCCAGAAGAAGAGTCGCCAGCCCTGCCGAATTGCAGGCCCTGCGAATCGCTGCCGAGGAGTTGCTGCAGACAGAGATTCGCTTCATCTATGCGTCCGAGTTTGAAGAGCTTGAGGAGGATTCGGAGCCTGTCACCGCTGCAATGCAGCTTTTGGAAGAATTACAGTTGTCGACTGCGGAAGTTTCCAGGGCAGTTTGTGAGAACAGCAGCGATGCCGGGACAGGTCTTAGTGCATGTGACCCTCTGCTGACATTCTCGCAGGAGCAGACATTGTTCAGGGCGATGAACCTGCTGCGGTATCGTGCGAACTGTCTGCGGAGTCGTCTGGACCCAGCGGCTCCGTCAGCGGAACTGATACCGGAGATCCGCCGAATGCTGGAGCAGTCGGAGCAGATTCGCGGTCAACTGGTGAGGTCCAACCTGCGTCTTGTTGCCTCAATTGCTCGTAAGTTTTCGACTTCCGTTCAGGATGTTGAGGAGTTCAGCAGTGATGGCAGTATGATTCTGCTGGGAGCAATTGACAGGTTCGATTATTCGCGGAGGTTTCGGTTCAGTACTTACGCCACGCATTCGATTCAAAGACACTTCTTTCGCGCGTGGAAGGTGCGTCAGCGTCGCCGTCAGCGGTTTCCGGTCACATCTGCGGAGATTCTGACAGAGGTTCCGGAGGAATACAGTGAGCAGCCAATCTGCGCTGACCCGCAGGCCGTTGTGAAGGAACTGCTGCAACAGGCCCCGGACGTGCTGGATCCACGGGAGCATCAGATTCTGCTGCATCGATTCGGGCTTGGCGGCGCCTCGACAGATGCTCGTACGTTGCGTGAAATCGCTGCAGATCTGGGAGTTTCCAAGGAACGAGTGCGGCAGTTGCAGCTGAAGGCCCTGGAGAAACTGCGTCCTTTTCTGAATCCTGCTCAGTTCAATCTGGAAGCGGTAGGCGTCTGACAGCGTCCTTAGGATAAATGTCCTTCAGCAGATCGCTGGTCCATGTCGGCCAGGGGCTGGGAGGCGGGGCAGAAATGTGCAGAAGTTCCGGCAGGACTGGATGTTTAAACTGCAGGCTGAGCGCATGCAGGGCAATTCCGGATGGAAAAGTTGTGTCACTGCCATATTTTCTGTCTCCGACGATGGGTATTTTGAGCGCTTGCAGTTGAGCACGGATCTGGTGCTTTCGCCCCGTGTGCGGTGTGATTTCCAGCAAAGACTTTCCGTCACCCTGCCCCAGTAAGCGGTAGTCGAGGCTGCTGTGCTGGGCGCCGGCTGAATTCGCAGCCGCGGGTACTGTGAGATGTCTGTCATCATCTCGTCGCAGCCAGCAGTCAACACGTTCGGCCGACTTTTGCGGAGTCCGTGACGTCAGGGCGATGTAAGTCTTGCGAATCAAACGTTCCCGGAACTGTGCGCTGAGGCGGGCTGCGGCCTTTGACGTTCGAGCGAAGATAAGGACTCCAGTGACGGCTGAGTCCAGTCGGCTGACCACCCCCAGATACACGGCTCCCGGTTTTCTGTAGCGGTGCGCGATATCGTTGCGTGCCAGCTCCAGTGCTGTGGGGATACCAGGCAATGCCCCCATGGTGGCCAGTCCCGCCGGCTTGCTGATCACAAGCAGGTGATTATCCTCGTAGATGACCTGCATGCTGGATGTCTCAGCGGCCGCTGCCCGAACTTCCGGCAGGGGCTTCATCCGGCAATCCGGCGGCTCGACGCAGTTTCAGCAGTTCGTCGGCTTCAGCCACCCGTTTCTCCGGAGCAAAGTATTTCACGAGGGAGTCTGACATTCTTCCAATCAGAGATTCAATGCGACGTTTTGCAGCGGAATTTTTGGCTTTGTCGGCGCGATCAATGGCCGGAGCCCGGATTTCATTCAGCTTCAGGCCGAAGGCTTCGTCACCGGGCAGGGTATTCATGGCTGCAACAGCCTCCAGAAAACCCTCGCCGTTTTTCGCTTCAGACGCCTTTTTCGCAAGACTCATATGGACGGCTTTTTCGGCGACCATATCCACAAGTTCGTCTCGCAGCAGATACAGATCCCCCTCAACGCCGAGGCGAATGGAGTCATCAGGAAGTTTCACGGTATCAACGGGGGTGAGTCCCGGAGCATATGGAACTCGAGCAAGCAGCGTGCTGCCGCTGTATGCGTAGAGCCAGAACGTGGGATTTTTGGGATCGGTCTGCAGGGTGAGTTCGCCCCTGCGATCCGTCAGTACCCGAACCGGTGGTTGGGCACTGACATCAGTCTGTCGGAGCTTTGCGACCTGGTCCACTCGCAGGCAGATCAGCGGTCGATCCGGTCGGTTCTGCAGCACCATTCGCACGCGACTGGAGGCTGCAATGGGGCGTTGGCGTACGCCGATCTGCTGCAGGTTGCGCCCTTTGGTTCCGAATGGTACGAGGCCGTGTGAAAGCAGGACTCCACGCGCTCGGCTGGTGTCCTGCCAGCCCTGTGATGGCTGGGTATCCACGCCTTCAACCCGCACCGGCTGTTCGTCTGCTGACAGTCCGCCACTGCCCAGCACATCGTTGAATCCGGTGATGCGAACATAACAGAGATCAAGTCTCTGCAGGAGTTTTACCTTGCCGGGATTTTTTCGGTCCATCTGTCGCAGGAATGTGCGGAGCACGTCGCCCTCCCGCAGTTGGGCAGCACTGGGATCCGGTGGGGTGATCAAGCCAGCCTGCACCACGAATTCCAGTTCGGTTTTGTCCAGTGTCTGTGATGTGTACAGAAGGATGGGCCTAAAGCTGTCGCGCCCCAGCTCGCAGGCAGCATGTGCCGCTGCGTCTGCAGTGAAGACGGTACGTGTAATCACGGGTGTCAGCTCCTGAATGCGAACATCGTGTTCACGACAACTGACGGTAAACCCATCACGGTTGCATTCCACTGCGATCAGCAGGGCTTTTTCGGTTTCGCTTTCGACATACCGGCTCTCCAGTTGCGGAGCATCGAGGCGTTCAAGGGATTCTCTGCTGCCGGGTACGAACCACGAGGATTCAAGCACACTGGTGATCCACATTGCCCCGTACAGGCGATCAAACCCGTCGCGAATCTGCCGCACAATTTCGGTCCGCAGTTGAGGATCGACGGCGTCTGGGCCACTGAAACCAACTTCCACGGTGACACGATAGGGGCGCTGCTGAAACGGTGTCCGGTCAACCGGGGGGGGTGTCGGAGCAGCGGTGGGTGCCGGTGCGGGTGCATCCGCCTGGGCGACGGAACCGGCTGTTGCATTCGGCGAAGTCTGCTGGGCAAACAGCAGTGCTTCGGGAAGCACACTTGACAGCATCAGGCAGATTACAGCTGTTCTCATGGCTTGATCATCCATCGCTCTGCGTTGTGGTAGACCGACATCAGTTGAGCCGGTGTCCCGGAAACGTTCTTTCGCAGCACTGCGTACTCATCAACTTCCCAGAGCGGGATCAGGAAGGCCTGAGCAGCGATATGTCGATGAATCGTGAACAGTTTTTCCTGGGCATCGAGGAAACTGGAGGCATAGTCCAGGCCCACCAGCTCCTGGCGCATCCAGTCGGGATACAGTCCCAGTCGTGACATATCAAAAGTCGTGTCATTTGCGAGGACCGGCCAGAGTTCCAGCAGTGGTTCTTCCATCCGTACCTGTCGATAGCAGAAGTCCCAGTCAGAGTCTGAGAGTGGCATTCCGGGCTGATCGCCCTGAATCACGTCGATTTCGAAACCGATTCGGGTCCAGTAGCTCAGCAGGCGTTCGGCTGCAGCTTTGGGCACTTCACCAGGTTCGACCACAAATCGCAGGCGCGGGAGTTTGACGTAGTCGACTTTGGTGTTCCTGCGGAACTGTTCGGGGTCAAAATTGATTTTGTCAACCCGCGCCTTTTCCTTTGCAGCCTCCGTCAGTTTCATCAGCTCGGCGATTCTCAACTGCTGTTCGGCGGCGAACCGGAGGGCGTAAGCCAGTCGCAGGTTGAATCGTGGTGCCGGCTCACGAGGTTCCGTGGCATAGCTGCGCAGGTGCCATGCGGCACTTGTCGGTCGGCCATGCTTCATTGATTCATCCCGCAGGATTGTGGAACGCAGGATGCCTTCGCGATTGATTGCGAAGGACAGTGCACGGCGTGTCTGAGCGTTTGTGATACGTTCCGAACGGGGGTTGAAGATCAGCACGTGCGTCATGGGTAGTGCGTATTTCTTCACCTGAAAATCGGATGCCAGGAAGGCGTCCACCTCCCACGGAAGCAGCTTCGGGATGTAGTCGATGTCGCCGCGGTTGAAGGCCTGAATCATGCGATTTCGGTCATCAAATCGCTGTTCCCGAATTTCGGCGACATGATATTTGCCGGCGTCCAGCCCATCGGGCTCAGGAACACCCCTGAGCCAGGATGTTGCATTTCCGGCCGCAGTCTTTTGCTGAAAACGCGTGGCGATGACAGCGGTTGTTCCGCTGGCCGATGCAGCAGCAGCCTCGTCACCACCTGGTGGGACACTGCGGGTTGCCGGAAATCTCAGCAGAGATTCGATGCTCAGCGGGACTCGGGAAAATCGAAGTCTCAGTTGCGACGGAGATCTGACGGAGATCTCTGAAACGAAGGAGGCCAGCCGCGAACTGTAAAGCGGGTGAGCGATGTCGATTCGCTGAGCAATCGATTCGGCGACCTGGTTGGCTGTCAGCAGTGGCTGTGTCTGCCACGACGGTTTTGTTTCACGCAGTGTGAACACGACTTCCCGACCAAGATCCGTGGGATCCCAGACCTCGAAAAAGCCAGAGCGAAAATACGTCAGTTCGTCGGCTGAAGAAGGCTCAAACAGACTGACCTGCCCCAGCTCCTGCAGTCGCTCGTCCGACTCCAGTGGAGCCGGGTGAATGAAGGGGCCCTGCGGGTCGCTGATGCCGACTCGCAGGACCTGGTGTCTGGCAAACAGCTGAGTGAATGTGGCACGACCATTTCCTGCTGTGGGCCAGACCGCTTCGGCACGGCGAGCCAGTTCAGCGGCTTCGGCATGCTGTTTCTGCTGGCTGCTGGCCGTGGCTTTGTCCAGCAGGGTCTGGCTGAGTGTCTGCAGTTCGGTCTGTGCCGCAACGGCCACTTCATGCTGCGGAAACAGCCGGCGGACTCGATCGATCAGGTAGCGGGCCTTGCGAAAATCCTCTTTGCCCACTGCATCACTGATCATCGGCCGGACCAGTTCACCCAATCGGGTGGGCAGTTCAGTGCTTTGCGGATTTCGCTGAAAGACCTGATCAAGCAGAGCCAGCGCCGCATAGATTTCTCCGGCGGCAGCCCGCGTTGCCGCTTCGCTCAGCAGCAGTCGCTCGAATCGAGGAACTGATTTTTCCCAGCCTGGCAGTTCTGTCTCGACTCGCAGCAGCAATTCATAGGATGTGCGGTAATCCGCTTTCTCAAGCAACTGGTCGACCACCAGCAGCATCAGATCCTCGAAGTACAGGATCTGATCGACCTGTTCGACAGGAACGGCGTACTCAGTCAGATCGCCGGGCAGCGTGAACATCAGTTTCTTCAGGCTTTTCAGACGCTTTGTCCGAGCCTCGCGTTCCTTTTGATTCTGTGGCCTTGAGGCCTCCAGTTTTTTGTATTCTGCATCCTGTTTTCCAAGGATGTCGGGTCTTGAATCGAGAGGATTGACGACCACAACTCGCCGGTCTTCCGGTGTGCCGGCCTTCAGCACAACCCAGTCAAACTCTCTGTCGTCAAGATCCGCGCGCAACAGTGCCTCGGCTGTGGGCAACGGCATTTCGGAAAGCTTCGGCAGTTCGGTTCGTCCGACTGATTCGTCGCCACTGACCGCAGCGCTGCACAGCATCAGCAGGACAACCACCATGGTTTTAAGCCAATGTGCTGCTGCGCCACGAATTTCGGGGAACTGAAGGAATCTGAGTTTCATGAACACAAACCCGCGTTATCGCCTGAGTGCCGGATCAATTGCGTAAAAGCTGCCGTCCATGCCGGTGATCACGATCTGATTGCCGAAGCGGACCAGACCGGACTGCACCGCCTGGCCTACGGACATCGAAGCTCCGGTTGGAACCCCGGCTGTATCAAGTTTTGTGAGCATGCCATCCGTGCGAGCGACCAGTACTCCGTCATCCACCGCCAGTGGGTTTCCGGCAATTCCGAAGCCAGCCAGTTGCAGTTCGGATGCCGGCGCCAGTCCGCCCTGAATTCGAAAGACCTTAGCGGCCTGTCCGGCGACCTCCACAATGACCACCTGTCCGGCGACCTTTGGTGATGCGCTGGGGACACCTCCGAGTTGTGCTTCAGCGAGAATTTCAAGGCTGGATGCCTGCATCATCAGCAGTCGTCCATCGGTCGTTGCAGCGAAGAGGTATCCATTGGCGGCCGAGGGAGCCACTTCAATTGTGTGCGGGAATTTCACGACGCTCAGTTCCGCCAGTTGCGGTCGCGGTGTGTCCCGATATTCGACTCGAACAAATTCATTACCGGCCGTCACTGCCAGCACCTGCGTACCGGAAATGGCCACAAGTGCTTTCCATGGCTGCTGCCGATCCTGCGTCTGGGCAGACAGGTAGTCCTCGGCGGTGCGACCTTCGGAAAGGCCGGTGAGGTGCAGTTTGCCGGGGACCGCATAAACAGCTCCCGCGTTGATCGCGACGGGCGGCACTTCCGGAACGCCCGGCAATGTCCACCGCTGCTCCAACTGCCCCGTAGTTGTAAAGGTCCACATCAGAGGTTCGGGGAGTCCGGACCACGCGGCCGGGCGGCCATCGTTGAGCACGAATCCGTTGATCGTCGATGCCAGCTTGTCCGGCAGGCGAAAGCGGCTGACCGATTCCAGCAGGAAGCTCTGCCGCTTCAGTTCGGCAAACGGAACACGGTAGGATTCGCCATAATCGGTAATGGCCAGCAGCGACTCACCACCCGCTGATGGCGCCGTGGCCACAATGCGGGAACCAATCGCGGTCCGCCAGATCCCCTGCATCTGTTCACGATCAGCACGCGTGAAGAAAGTCGAGTCGGAGACGGAAGTTCGCGTGGTCAGGAATGCCGAATCCTCAAGCAGGCGAATCGGCTGCGTGTGCACGCCCTCCGCCGTTAGTCCTGATTCCAGTTCGACTGCGTTGGCCAGCGTACGGAATTTTCTCAGATCCCGACCACCCAGCCAGACCTGACCGCCTGGACCGGCCATCAGAAACATGCGAGTCTGGAGGCCGTCCTCCAGTTGATTTGCCCCGACCGGAGACAGTGGAGGCTGTCCGGGTTCATCGCTGACCCGGAATGCTGTGACTCGCTGCGGCGTCGAGGGCACGAAAAGTTCGTAGCCACGCAGCAGCATGGGATCCTGGACCTGCCCATCCACCGGATTTTCTGCAATCACGGTTACCTGTCCGGATGGTTCCAGCCGCAGTGTCTGAATACGGGCCTTTGCTGTCGTCTGATTGTCACACATCAGAAAGTAATTTCCGGCCGACGCAATCGGCACGCGAACGCTGCCCGGTCCGTGCGGAATACGGGATGCGGCAAGACAGCCAAAAGGGTTCAGGCTGATGGTGTAAACCATGATCTGGTTGCCGGGGATGATCAGCACCTGACCATCGCCGGAGAAAGCCGGAGGGCCGGTGATGGCCTGCGGGAATTTCAGCTTTGCAAGGGCTCGACCGGAATCTGCAGCGACCTGCCAGAGTTCATTGTTGTCCGTTGTGATGAATACGGTACCGCCCGCGATGACTGGCGGAGCTGATGGGCGGGCTTCGATGGACTGTCGCCACAGCACCTCTCCGGTATCTTCTGCCAGCATCTGCAGTTGTTCGAACTGCGTGCTGTAGACCAGTACGCCGCGTCGTGAGCCGTCCACAGGCAGGGGAGCAAACGGTGCGCCTGTACCGATGACTCGTCGCCAGCGCGGATCTCCTGTGTCAGCATCCACCGACCAGCAGGAGTCTCGGCCGCAGGTCACCACAAAACGGTTCTGTGATGTCAGATCCGAAGCGGCCTGCGTGCGAAGCGCCGGCGTCAGTGCGGGGAGTTGTTCGAGGGCCGGATCAGCGGGAATCGCATCCCGTGCGAGATCCGTGCGAACCACCAGTTCCTTCTCACGGTTCAGGATGTCCGTCAGCATCTTCAGGACGTCCTTGTCTTCCGCCAGAGTCGGAAATCGCTGAATCAGCTCTTCGCGAGTCCTGATGGCGCCGGCAGTGTCGCCAGCCTGCAGCAGGCTGCTGATTTTTTCGGATGTGGCCTGAAAGGTCAGTTTACGAGCAATCGCTCCTTCAGCCACTCGCTGTCGTTCCGTCAGGCGCTGGAGCCGTGATGCTGGTACGCCATCCGGAGAATACCGCTGCAGCAGGTCGAGGGCTTCCCGGCTGACGACAAGAGCTTCTTCGGACTGCGTGACTTCAGCGACAACAGCGCCGGCGTAGGCCAGTCGATCAGTGTAACGCCGAAGCGTATCCTGCAGCTCACTGAATCCGGGCAGTTCACGACACTCAGACTCCAGCTCTCTGAACTCGGCCATGCCCTTGATGACGTCCGGGGTATCAGTGAGGATAAACTTTTCGACTCGAGTGCGATGGAGGCCGATGCGGGCAGCAGCCGTCGATTCCGTCTTCGGGTATTGTGCGATGAACTGCACGAATCGCGCTTCGGCGTCGAGGTATTTCTGCTGTTCGAGGAATGTTTGGGCGTCCTTCAGCAGGCGTTCTTCGACGTTCCTCTGATTGATGAACCAGAAGATACCGGCCAGCAGGAAGCAGACAATCGTGGTCCCCGTCAGCAGAAGCACTGCCGGGGAGCGGGAGATTTTCTGATCTTCATTTCTGACCGGCCCACCCGTGAGGCGATCGGAAAACGCGGAAAGTCGACCACGCTGCAGCTGCTGTTTCGCTTTTTCAGCCAGTTGCTGCCGGTCTGCTTCCGGGTCGAATTCAGATTTGTCAGAAGATTTGTCTGCCACAGTCTTATCCCGTCAGTATTTTTCCCGTATTGGCTGTTCGATCCGGCAGAGGATTTCTGCCAGCCGGTCCCGCTGGTGGCGGGCCTGCTGCTACCACTCAACAATTCTGTTTCTGACTCGCGTAAAACCTGCCTGAGTTGCTGCGTCAATGACGATAACCCGAGCCTCGTGTGTGGAGTCCGGATGCAGTTCCAGTTCCACATCTGTCACATCCGAACTTGAGCCCTTTTCCTGTTTCAGCAGCTCCAGCAGTTCTCTGAACGTGATGGCTTTTTTGGTTTCCTCGACGTACATGGCATTGTCCGCATCCACCTGCACTTTGACGGCCGACGTTTCGGACTCCTGAGGCACCACAACGGCCGCAGAAACGCCATCGGTATTTTTGGCCGGCGGTACGTCAAAGGCTTTCTGCATACTGAAGGATGCCGTTACCATGAAGAAAATCAGCAGCTGAAAGGTCACGTCCACGGCTGGCGTGAGGTCAATTGCGGCACTGTCTTCCGTGCGTGGCCTGCGGGGCGGCGGATCGTCGTCATCATCTGCTGCGACGGGTACCGGAGCCACCGGTTTTGGTCGTTCCGGTTTGGCCCTGACAGGCTCGGGAGCCGTCTGTGAACCGGCAGATGTTTCGAACGGCAGGTCTCCGCCGTCGTCCAGCCCATCTGCGGATTGCTGATGCTGATTTCGCTGGTGCTGCTGCCGCTCCTGCTCCGCCAGCCGCTCGAGTTCCTCGAGGCGGGGTAACCGAACGAGGTCCAGCGATCGCCCCTGCTTCTGGGCGGCGATGAGGGTTTTGATATCTTCTGAAACTTCATCGGCCGACTGATATCGCAGACCGCGACGCTTGGCCATCATGCGATGCACGAGGCGACACAGGGTCTTGGGGAGTTGCGGGTTGCGTTCATGCAGCGGTGGCGGTGGGTTTTTCAGGTGCTGCATGGCAATCTGCACGGCCGTCGTGCCACGGAACGGGGGTTCTCCGCACAACAGTTGGTAGCAGGTGACTCCGAATGAGTAAATATCTGAGCGGGGGTCAAGTTCCCTGCCGCTGACCTGCTCGGGGCTCATGTACAGTGGCGTGCCCATCGTCACGCCTTCTCTGCCTTCGGTGTTTTCGCCGAGTTGTGCGAGGCCGAAGTCGGCCACCTTCACCTCGCCCTTTTTTGTTACGAGGATATTCTCCGGTTTGATGTCGCGATGCACAATCCCGGCCCGACCGGAAGCCTTGAGAGCCGCAGCGACCTGTCGCATGACATGGAGAACGGATGCCAGATCCAGTTTGCCGCGTTCCCGCATCAGTGTTGCCAGGTCGCTGCCCTGCACGAACTCCTGAGCAATGTAGTGCAGGCCCTGCTCTTCCCCGATCGTGTACACCTGCACGATGTTCGGATGATTCAGGCCGGCTGCCATCATGGCTTCCTGCTTGAACCTGGCCAGCATGTCCTGACCGGAATGTGCCATCAGAGCCGGTTTCATTACCTTCACGGCGACGTAGCGCTGCAGCGATGTCTGCTCGGCCAGATAGACTTCGGCCATGCCGCCGCTGCCCAGCGGTCGCAGCAGGTGGAATTCACCAAGTTTTTTGTCCGTCAGATCACTCATGGCACTGGGAATCTCAAGTGTGTTCCGGCTGTTCTCTGCTGACTCCGCTGATATCGCCGATCAATCGGCATTGCGATTTATTCCCGACGGTCCTGAACGGCGTAGTGAAACCCGACGTTGGGTATTTCCGAGATCATGGTTTCGATTTCACCTGTGAATCGGTTGGGTACCGCACGATCTCCCATGATCATCAGATCGATGCCGTTTGGGCGAGCACCGGCTTCCTCGTTCAGTCGGGCACGAAGTTCTTCCATCGTGATGGGCTTTTTGTCGATTTCCATCACGGGGTCCGTGTTCTTTTCGACAGGTGCCTTGATGACGAGCTTGAATGCGACTTTTGCGAGTTCCGTGGATCCCCCGGACATGGATCTGGGCACGATTGCCGGCGGGTTGCCCTGCATCGTGGATGTCACCATGAAAAAGATCAGCAGCTGAAAGGTCACATCGATCATTGGCGTAATGTCAATCTCTGTGTCTTCGGGTGGCCGCGACTTCTTCTGATATGGTGTGTCGTCTTCCTCTTCTGCTGCCATGATTCTGCTCTGTCACTGACGGGATGCCGGAATCCTGAAAAGCCTGAACCGAGTGCCAGTGAATATCAGCCGCCGGCCCTGGCCTTGGCTTCAGCAAGGCTGTCCAGAAACGTGCCTGTTCCTTCGTCGATGTTCTCCTGCAGTTTCTTGATGCCGTTGGAGGCAGATCCCTGAATGACAATGAGCGGAATCGAAATAGCCATGCCTGCTGCGGTTGTCCAGAGTGCAAAGCTGATGTCTGCGGAAAGTTCCTTGGGGTCGACACCCGTGGCTGCAGCGCCAGCAATCTTGGCAAAGGCATTAATCATCCCCAGAACCGTTCCCAGCAGTCCCAGCTGCGGGGCAGTTTTGATGCTGGTGCCCACCCATGCGTTGGTGCGATCGAGGTTGCCAAGGATGTCGCGTTCAAAGCGTTCGCCAACCATCTGGCGGATCTTCTTCATCGGCAGGTCCCTGGCCTGAATCGCGATGGCGGCAAGTTGTGCAAGCGCTTTGTTCCAGAGTGCCGGATTATCGCACACCTGGAGCGCTGCATCAAAATCACGGCGTTCGAGGCATTCCGTGAGTTCGGTCAGAAATGCCTGTTCGGATGCTGCACCCGGGAATTGCTTCTGCTTGACTCGTCGCACCAGCAGCAGTCCCGCGTACATGCCACCCGCCGCACAGGCGGCAATACCGGCCCAGATCGAGTTTTCGATGATCTTCATGAATGTGGATGGTCCAGCCGCCGGAGCGGCCGCAGCATCCTGAGCGAGGATCCCGATGAAACTGATCAATTCAGAAACACTTGTCATAGCTGAATCCACTTCGCGACTATTTCAGAACCTGACGATCCACGACAAACTCGTAGCCACTGCCCGCCTTGCGGACACGAAAATATGTACGACGGATGGCTGTCGGCTGCTGATTGCCGTAGGCAACCTCGAGCTGCGCCAGCATCTGCTCTGTCGCCTGAGGGTAAAAATGCATGATTATTCCGTTGCTGCCGTCCACGCCGGCGCGCTGAAATAACTCCATGTCCGCCTTAATCCGATCCTGGCTGCCATCCTGCCATTTCAAAAACAGACGTTTTTCCGCATCTCCGGTGCGCACTTCCCGTTTGGTGGGTACCGGACGACTGACATTACTGAGATATGTCAGTCGTGAATCCTCTTTCTCCAGCAAACCCAGTTCGATGCCGAAGAAATCCAGCTGAGCGGCGTAGCTGTCGAGATCACCCTTGTCGGCAAACTCCACAATCCAGCCCTGCTCACGCTTCGCACCGCCACGTCCAGGACCACCACTGCCCAACGGTCGGCCACCCGTGCCATCGGCACTGCCGGGAATGCCTGATGTGTTACGGTCACGATTTTCATTGGGAGCTTCGATGACAGCCGCGTTCTCGGCGATCTCCACAACCTGCTCGAGCACCTCTTCCAGTTGAGTAACGTCAGTTTCCTCGTTGGCCATCGACGGGTCCGGCACAGCGTCCTCAGGTGATTCCACGTTTGGCGTGGCGTCAGGACTACCGTCCTCCCAGCCACCATCCCCCGCCGGCATCAGTTCGACTTTTTTGGAAATCGGAGCGGGCAGCAGATTGGACAACCAGATCATCAGCATGACGAGGAATGTCAGGATCGCAATTAATCCGGAGGTCTGCAGCACAGAAATAGCGACCTCATACCTGGTCAGCTTGATCTGCGGCATTCGCAATCGCGAACTTCCGCCGGATTTGACCGAAGACATGAAAAGATCCTCTGCTGCTGTGATGAGACGGCTGGCTTGTCTAAGGTTGTACAGTAAGAAAGCAGGAAACTCAAAGACTTCGGCCGGTTTGGTGGAGTGGAAAATCGGAAAAGTCTCCTGATGCGGCGTCCTCTGTGCTGCGCGCGATCGTGGTTGTCTGGTCTTAAACTATTGTGGGTTAAGACGATACGGCAGCGCCAGTCCCGGTCACTGCGGTCTTTTGTGAGCCCCGCTCGACTGGCGTACGACTGAAGCTATGGTGTGGAAATACGTGCACTTCATTGTCCGTTTTCGGATAGTGACTGAAGGTGGGAGGTACTGTCGTTGGTCTGGAATGCGCTGGGTGTTTGGGTGGTTTGAGTCGTTTGTGTTGTGTGTCCGCGGGGCGGTTGACGGTGGTTGCGGGTTGGGTGCAGGTTTTTTTCCCTGCAGTAGAACTGCGAAGCGGATTATGGCATAATTCATGCTTAGCAAGTGTGAAAACGCTGCGTCGGGTCTGCGGGATTTTCCGACGAATCCTGCCGAGCGGCAGGTTTTGTGTTTTCTGCCTGCCAGGGATGGCTTCAGTGTTCAGGATTGGTTCTGATGAAACTGTCAGTTGTGATTGCTGCCCACAATGAGGCAGAGAATCTGCCGGTACTGCTGCAGGAAATTGCGGTTGCGCTGTCAGATTTCGGGTCGTGGGAAGTGGTCGTTGTCGATGATGGCAGCACTGATGCGACTCAGGCGGTGCTGGCGGAGCTGCGGCAAACGATGTTGCCGTTGCGAGTGGTGCGACATCGATTCAGTTGTGGTCAGAGTCAGGCTGTTATGACGGGTGTTGACGTTGCCCGTGGGACCGTGATAGCGACTCTGGACGGGGATGGTCAGAACGATCCGGCGGATCTGCGGGCGATGTATGAGTTGCTGACGGAGGACGCTGGTTGTGGTTTGTGGATGGTTGCTGGTCATCGCCGGAATCGGCGTGATTCGGCGTGGCGAGTTTTCAGTTCGCGTGTTGCGAACGCTGTCCGCAGTCGCATTCTGGGCGATAACACTCCGGATACCGGTTGTGGCATCAAAGTCTTCTATCGTTCGGTTTTTCTGCAGTTGCCGCGATTCAACCATATGCATCGGTTTTTGCCGGCTTTGGTGGTGCGCGGTGGTGGTCGGGTGATATCCGCAGCGGTGAACCACCGTCCGAGGCTGCACGGTCGTTCTCATTACGACACGTTGAGACGTCTGCTGTCGGGGTTGATTGATCTGGTCGGTGTGGCGTGGCTGATTCGTCGAAGTTCGGTGCCGGTGCTGGAACAGCCGGAAGGGGCTGAGAATGAGCGAGAGGTCCTGGATCATCTTCGGTTTGGTCGGCCAAATGGTGTTCATGGGGCGATTCGTCGTTCAGTGGCTTAGCAGTGAGCGACAGGGGCGCAGTGTGATTCCGGTGGCCTTCTGGTACCTGAGTCTGCTGGGAGGCGCCATGTTGCTGGTGTATTCTGTCTACCGCCGGGACCCGGTGTTCATGCTGGGTCAGGGGATGGGCACATTCATCTATCTGCGTAATCTGCAGCTGATTTCCAGAGAGCGTCGTCGGCTGGCCGCGGCTGCGGTGGCTTCTGATATACCGAATGACGGACCGGAAGCCATTGGCCCGGGGGCGTCCACGCCGTTGCGTTCTGCCGGCTGAACGGAAGACAGGCAGATGAAGTTTCCATTGACAGCGATCGGGCTTGCCAGCCTGCTGTGTGCGGGTACGGTTCTGTCGCGACCACTGCTGCCTCCTGATGAGACTCGATATGTGACGGTTGCGTGGGAATCGCTGCAGCGTGGTGATTTTCTGGTTTCGCATTTGAATGGTGAAACGTATGCGCACAAGCCTCCGTTGTTGTTCTGGCTGATCAATCTTGCGTGGGTGCTGTGCGGTGAGAGCGACACTGTGGCACGGAGCGTAGCCCCGCTTGCTGCAGTGTTCAGTGTCTTTCTGACGTGGCGTCTGGGTCTGCGCCTGTGGCCACAGGCGTTTGAACGGGCAGGCATGGCCGCTTTGATCCACACATCGAGTCTGCTGTGGATGTACTTCTCTCCGGTGACGATGTTTGACGCTCTGCTGACTGTGTTTGTGCAGGGCGCGCTGCTGGGGGTTCTGCGGGCTGCCGGAGGTGACAGTCGAGGTTTCTGGCAGGCTGGATTGTGCATGGGGCTGGGTATTCTGTCGAAGGGTCCGGTGCTGCTGGTGTTTGTGCTGCCGGTCATGCTGGCGGGGTCCCTCAACAAGTCCGTCAATCGCTCGCGGCACTGGCTTTTCGGGGTATTCTGCAGTGTGCTGCTGGCGGCTGTGACAGCACTGGCATGGGTGATACCGTCTGCGCTGAGTGGTGGCAGGGCTTATGCGGATGAGTTGTTGTTCGGGCAGACAGCGGGCCGGATGGTGAATTCCTTTGCGCATCGTCAGCCATTCTGGTTTTATGCTGCGGTGCTGCCACCCGGTCTGCTTCCCTGGCTGCTGCTGGGGTCTGTCTGGCGCGGTTTGCGCGGTAGTCTGTCGGATGGCGGCGTCCGCTTTGCGGCTGTCTGGCTGGGGGCGGCTTTCGTGATTCTCAGTGCCGTGAGTGGCAAGCAGCCGTACTACATTCTGCCGGCGATACCAGCGGCTGCTCTGCTGCTGGCGGCTGCAGCGGATCGTGGTAGTCAGCAGCTGCGGGGGTTCGAACTGCTGCCGGTGTTCGGCGGGACTGTGCTGCTGGGGGCAGTCCCGCTGGTGGTTAATGCGATGAAGGTGTTTTCCGGTACCGGACTGCAGGGACTTGTCAACTGGCGTGAATCGCTGGTGTTGATGGCCACCGCGCCGGGTCTGCTGTTGTTTCGCCGCTGTCGTACCGTGGTGGTTGTGACGGCAGTGGCGGTATCAGCAGTGCTGTTTCAGGTGATCCTGGTAAATGCCCTCACGGATACTCTGTGGAACGGCTTTGATCTGCGACCGATGGCTGAATTCGTGAGGAATTCGAACAGGCCGGTGGGCTGGTTCGGCGGATATCACGGTCAGTTGAACTATCTGGGTGGATTACAGTTTGTGGCGGAGCTGCGTGGCGAGCCTGCTGTGTCGGAGTGGCTGTCTGAGCAGCCGGGCGGAATTCTGATTGTGCGTCTGGCGCGGCCGGAGAGTGAAGTGGAGGCATCGCTGTACGTGCGACTGAGAAGGCATGATCGCGAGGTGGTGGCGGAGGCTGAGCGGGGGATGCTTGCGGAAGAGCTGCGATCGGCGCTGGAGCTGCCGTGTGAGTCGAAGCTGAGCGGAGTCCTGTATGTGCAGTGGGTGCGTTCCGGTCTGCGAGAGCAACCTTACGTGATCGCCGAATTTCGTGAATGAACCGGTGATGCCGGCGGGACCCGGATGCGGGAACCAGCGGTCGGTGAGGTGTCGGACGGCGAAAACTGCAGATTTTCGTCGCCTGCTGGCAGCGGTGATCGCTGCCGGGAAAGCGAACGGCTGAAAAACCGCGGTGCAGGGGCTGAAGACGGCTGCTGCTGCTTTCGTATTTTGACTATGTTTCGCTCGGCCTCGAGAGTTTTTCAGCGATGTTCCCCTGTTTGAGACGTGCAAATGGAAATCCGATTCTTCAATACGCTCACCGGTACCACTGAGGTTTTTCAGCCTGTGCACAGCGACTGCGTGCGAATGTACAGCTGTGGTCCCACAGTGTATGACTTTGCTCACATCGGTAATTTTCGTTCTTTTCTGTTTGCGGATCTGATCCGTCGCACACTGGAGTTTTTCGGGCACCGTGTGCATCACGTGATGAATATCACGGATGTCGGTCATATGACGGATGACGCCAGTGCAGACGGGGGTGGCGAAGACAAGATGCAGGCTGCTGCGCGGCGTATGAAGGAGGACAAGAAGTCGGGCCGTGTGCCCGAGGGTGCTGTGCAGAATCCGGACGATCCCTATCAGATTGCAAAGTACTTTACAGACGCATTTCTGGAGGACGCTCGGACGCTGGGTGTGCGGGTCGCGTTTGAGTATCCGGACAACGTGCTGCAGGCGACGCAGCATATTGATGCGATGCTGGAGATGATCGGGCAGCTGATTGAGCGCGGGCATGCTTATGTGGGCCCGGACGGAGTGGTTTATTACAGCGTGGAGAGTTTTCCGGCTTATGGTCGACTGAGCGGGAATACGCTGGACCGTCTGATGACGGGTGCAGGTGGCCGAGTCAGCGAGCATAACCAGGCGAATAAACGGCATCCGGCCGATTTTATGCTCTGGAAGCCTGATTCGTCACACATCATGAAATGGGATTCGCCATGGGGTGCCGGGTATCCTGGCTGGCACATTGAATGCTCATGCATGGCTCGCAGGAGACTGGGCCGCGACGTTATCGATATTCATACTGGTGGGGAGGATCTGATTTTTCCGCATCATGAGTGTGAAATTGCTCAGACATGCGGTGCGACGGGTGAAAGTACATTTGCCAGATTCTGGATGCACGCGCGATTCCTGCTGGTGGAAGGTGAGAAGATGTCCAAGAGTCGTGGCAACTTTTACACGGTTCGCGACGTGCTTCAGGGGCGAGTGCGGGACGACAAGGGGCAGCCGACCGGGGTTTCGGTGCATCCGGCGGTGCTGCGTCTGGAACTGCTGAAGTCGCATTATCGGGGCAACATGAACTTTACTCACAAGGGGTTGATTGATTCGGCCGGTGTGGTGCGGCGACTGACTGAGTTTCGTGCGCGTCTGGAGGCTGCCAGTGGCGGACATACGGAACCGGTGGATCTTTCGCACCCGGTCCTGCATGCGTTTGCCGCTGCACTGGCGGATGACCTGAATATCGCCGGGGCATTGGGGGCGATTCTGCCCTGGGCGGCAACGACACCTGCGGATCCGGCGGTGGCACTGGGTGTTCTGGAGCGGGTGAATGAGGTACTGGCGGTGGCACCACTGGCAGCGGTCCACGGCGGGGGTCAGGTAACGGACGAACAGGCGGAAATTCGGCAGCTTTGCAGTGACCTGGACGATGCGCGAAAGCGAAAGGATTTTGGTGCGGCCGACCAGATTCGGGGACAGATTCAGAAGCGAGGCTATGATGTAAAGACGTCTCCGACCGGAACCATTGCAGAGAAACGCCTCGCCTGATCTCTGCGGCTGTCCGGCGATTGTGCTGACTGTTGCGGGGTGCAGGAGTTGTTGAGTGACTGCGGAACTGATTGTGGCAACGGCGGCTGCGGCCGCTGTCTGGGCTCTGGCAATCTGGCTGCTGAGTCTGGCAGTTGGTCGGTACTGCATCGTGGACGCGTTCTGGGGTCCTGGGTTTGCTGTGACGGGGTTGACGGCGGTCGTGGTTCGCGGCTGGCCTGACGTGCGCGGCGTGCACCAGCTGCTGCTGGGTCTGGTGCTGATCTGGGCGGTTCGACTGGGGGGGCATCTTGGTCTGAGAATCCTGCGGGATCCCCACGAAGACCGCCGTTATGCTGCGATTCGGGACGGTCATCAGCCGGGCTTCTGGTGGAAGAGCCTGTTTCTTGTGTTCCTGCTGCAGGCTGTCATTCTGTGGTTTGTGGGCCTGCCGGTGGTGTCGGCGCTGGGTGGCGGTGCCGCGCGCAGTCAGGGTGCTGTCGTTGGCGGACTGCTGTTGTGGCTGCTGGGTCTGTTCTTTGAGTCCGTGGGGGACTGGCAACTGGCTCGTTTTCGGTCCTGCCCTGAGAATCGCGGACAGGTGCTGCAGACAGGCCTTTGGCGTCTGACTCGCCATCCGAATTACTTCGGGGATTTCTGTGTGTGGTGGGGACTCTGGCTGGTGGCAGTGGGCTGTGGTGCTCCGTTCTGGACAGTGCTGTCGCCGCTGGCGATGGCTTTTTTTCTGATGCGTGTATCCGGAGTGCCGATGCTGGAGCGTGATATCAGTTTGCGACGTCCGGGATATGCAGAGTATGTGCGGCGGACGAACGCATTTTTCCCGGGTCCGCCGCGGCGTGGTGAATCCGGCTGAAATCCGCCACGTGCGGTTCAGGTGCGGCTTTTGCTGGTGGAAGTGGGGGAGCCCGTTGTCACTCGATGGCTGCGGCTTTGGCGAGGTCGTCGTCCCTGCCTGCGACAATCAGGGCATCGGATTCCTTCAGCACGGTATCCGGGTCGGATGCGAACGACATACGATCGGACAGCACATCGTGGATCGCCACCACAGTGATGCCGAAGTTCTGTCGAAGTCCGAGAGATCGCAGGGTTTTTCCGTTCCAGCTGGCCGGGACTCCCATTTCCTGAATACTGAAGCCCGTGCCGATGGATACGTAGTTGAGGAGTCCCGAGCCAGACATGCGTTTGCCGAGGCTGATGGCGGACTCGCGTTCGGGGAAAATGGTTTCCGAGACCCCCAGTCTTTCCATGACTCGAGCATGATCCCGTGAGATGACCTTGACGTAGACATCGCGAACTCCGAGGTCGTGCAGCACCATGGTGGTGAGGATGCTGGCAGTGATGTCGTCACCGGTGCTGACGACGGCAGCATCGGCTCCACGTACTCCCAGCCGTTCCATGACCTGAATGCTGCGAGCATCTCCGACGGCAGCGCGAGTGGAGTATGGCGCGATGCGGTCCACGGCATTTTCGTTCGTATCAATGGCAATTACTTCGTGCCGCTGACTGAACAGAGCTTCCGCGACGCTGGATCCGAAGTTTCCCAGTCCGACAACCACAAATCGTTTCATGATTTACCCCACAACAACATCTTCGTTTGCATAGCGAAACTCATTTGCGCCCTTCTGCGGAATGGTCAGTGCGGCAGCCACGGTCAACGGACCGACGCGTCCGAAGAACATGAGCAGGATTGAAATGCATTTGCCGACGGCCGTGAGACCGGGGGTGATGCCCATGCTGAGTCCGACGGTGTTGAAAGCACTGATGGCTTCAAACATGCACACTCGCAGGTCACTGCCACCTTCTGCGATATGCTGTTCGGAAATTGTCAGCAGCAGGATGCCAAAAACCGTGACAGCCATGGTAATTGTGAACAGACCGACGGCACGGGAAGTGGTGGCTTCGGGGATGGTTCGATACCAGACCGTGGTGGTCTCGCGACCGCGGAGGCGAGAGGCTGCCATGAGAAAGATCAGCGCTACGGTTGTGGTCTTGAGTCCTCCGGCGGTCGATCCGGGAGAGCCACCAATCATCATCAGCAGCATGGTAACGAAGTTGCTGCTGTCTGCTGCCTGGTTGTAGTCGATGGAGTTGAAGCCGGCGGTGCGAGCCGTGACGCTCATGAACAGTCCATTGATCAGGCGATCAGACAAGGGAAGTCCGGCGAGGGTATTGTCCCATTCGAGCAGCGTCAGCAGAGCCCAGCCCAGCAGCAGCAGCACTGCCGTCGTGACGAGGATGATGCGGGACTGAACGGACATCCGGAAAGCGCGGCGTTTTCTGCGTGAACGCAGTGACTGCAGGATTTCCTCGTGGGTCAGGAATCCGAGGCCACCGAGGACAATCAGGGCTGAGATGGTGAGCAGCGTACCGGGAGACTGCTGGAAGTCGATCAGATTGGAGGTGAAGGTGGAGAAACCGGCGTTGCAGAAGGCGCTGATGGAGTGGAAGACGGCGGGCCAGATCGCCTGCCACCAACCCAGTGAGCTGCCCCACAGCAGGTACAGAACGAGTGCACCGGCAGCCTCAATAACAAGGGTATAGCGGATGATATTCCGAGTGATCTGGCCTGGCGTCAGATGGGGGGCAGCATCGGCCGTGAAAATGCACAGGGACTCTTCGCGGATGGACATGCGACGTCCGAGTGCAGTGATGATGAGGCTGGTGAAAGTGAGGATACCGAGGCCACCGAACTGGACCAGCATGACAAGCCAGGCCTGGCCGGCAAAGGTCAGTCTGGTGCCGGGGTCCACGACAGCAAGACCGGTGACACAGACAGCACTGGTGGACATGAAAATGGAGTCGACCCAGGACAGTGGCTGGCCGACGGAAATTCCCGGCAACAGTCTGAGACCGGCGGCACCGGCCAGAATCAGCACGGCGAAGGATGCTGTGAAGAGTTGGGGAGGGGTGAGTTTCTGCCAGAAACTCTGCCGGGCGTTCTGAGACAATTCCCAGCGCGACCAGGCGTTCGGGCGGTACATAAACGATTCACTGAAGGGCCAGCAGAGACTGCCATCGTGGTCAGCCAACTGCGGAAGCGAAGTTCTGCGCCGGAACCGATCCTGCCCGGGTGAGGAAATTCTTACCGATGGCAGCTGAAAAATAAAGTCCGGCAGATTCTCTGCCGGGAATTTCGGACGGGTTCGGGGAAATGTGTGTTTTTTGCGATGTGTGAGGGGAATTACGCGGGTGTTGTGGGTTGGTGTGGCACTGTGCAGCTGACATTTCGCTGCTTTTCGGATATTCTGGGCGAGCGGAGCTGCAGAGTATTCTGATCCAGCCTGCCTGTCTGTTGTGTTGCATTCTGCCGTTTTCGTTTCGGAAGCTTTCAGTTATGTCCGCGTGTCCGATTCAGGAGATTCTTCAGCCGCTGCAGTCGCTGCGATTGATTGATCCGCATACTCATATCAATCCGCATCAGGCTGCTTCGCGGACTCTGGCAGACATTCTGGGGTATCACTACTACACCGAACTGGCTCACTCGGCGGGTCTGGCTAAGGAGCAGATTGAGGAGCCCGGCCTGGATCCTCGCGAGAAGGTGCGGCGGCTTGTTCCATGGCTGCAGCACGTGGAGAATACAGCACAGTACAGCTGGCTGCTGGAGATGAGTCAGCAGTTGTTTGGATTTGCGGATGATCGGATCACCGAGTCAAACTGGGAGTCACTGTACGACGCTTCGCTGCGGTGCATGTCTGCGCCGGACTGGGAGCAGCAGGTGCTGCAGAAATCCGGCCTCGATCAGGTTTACCTGACAAATGATTTTGATGATCCGCTGCAGGGATTTGACACGTCATATTACGTTCCCTGCCTGCGAACGGATGATCTGGTGTTTCATCTGACAAAGCCGACTGTGCAGCAGCGTCTGCAGGCGGCCACCGGTATTGCGGTAACGGACGCGACATCACTGCGGGATGCGGTTGGGCGTTTGTTTCAGCATTTCACCGCGAATAACGCTCGTGCATGTGCCATCTCGCTGCCACCCTCCTTTTCTCCGGCCTCGGTCTCGTCGGTGGTGGCCAGTCAACTGGTGGCGAAGTCGTTTTCCGGTGCCGAACTGACCGCTGAAGAACAATCACGGCTGAGTCAGTTTGTCTTCTGGATGCTGGCTGAATTCTGTGATCAGCATGAGCTGCCGTTTGATCTGATGATCGGTGTGAATCGCAGGGTGTACGAGCAGGGAGTCTATCAGGGTCAGGATCTGTTTGATTCCCGCGTGTCGCTGGTGCAGTATCGCGAGTTGTTCAATGCGTTTCCGGGTGTGGTCTTTCCGGTCTCGGTGCTGGCTGAGACCAGCAACCAGGAACTGGTGAGTTTTGCATGGATTTTCCCGAACGTGATCACGTGCGGGCACTGGTGGTATTCAAATATTCCGGTGTATATCGAGCGGGACACGCGGGCTCGGCTGCAGGCTGTTCCGGCAGGCAAGCAGGTGGGCTACTACAGCGACATGTACAAGCTGGAGTTTGCATTGCCGAAGTTTGCGATGTATCGTCGCATTCTTGCGAAGGTGCTGGCCGAGGACTTTGTGGGTGGTCGTGGCTGGAGTGTCGAGCGAGCGGTGGAACTGGGCAGTCGGTTGCTGCGGGGGAATGTTGAGTCGATCTTTGGTGGCATTCAGCGCTGAGGCGTGTGCTGAGGCGAATTCATGGTCTCTGGCGAAGGTGTCTGTTTATGCCCAGGATTGTCGTGCTGCTGAACGAGGAGACTTCGTTCGAACTGACTCGCTTTCCGGCCGTGCTTGGGCGCAGTCCTGACTGCGACATCCAGGTGGACAATGCGCAGGTGTCTCGTCGGCATGCGCAGATTCTTGAGCAGAACGGGCAGTATTTTGTGGAGTGTCTGGGAGCGGCCAACAGGACGGCCCTGAACGGCAAACTGCTGGAACTCAGGGAACGCAGTGCGGTACCTCTGCAGCACAATGACCGCATCAAACTGGGCCCGGTGCGTCTGCGTTTTGAGTCGGAGGCGGCTGAGCCTGAGCCGATGGCTGTCACATCGGACGGGTTTGAGCTGTCGGAAAACAGTTCTGCCACCATCATGGGCAGTTCGGCGGCACGTGGATTTGGTGTCTTTGAAGTGCGTCCGGAGGAAAAGCTTCGTGGCATTCTGAAGATCAACCAGTCCCTTGCCGGTCAGGTTGAGCTTTCAGAAATCGCACCCAGAATTCTGGATGTGCTGTTCGATATTTTTCCTCAGGCTGATCGTGGCACAATTCAGATTCGTCTGGCCGGGTCTGAGCGACTGGTGCCGGTAGCTCAGAAACGGCGGGCGGAGAGTGACGACGAGTCCGTGCGGCTGAGCATGACCATTCTGATGAAGGTGCTGGATGAGAAGATTGGAATTCTTTCTGCGGACGCTGCCAACGATGCTCGATTCAGTGCCAGTGAGTCCATTTCCAGTCTGAAGCTGCATTCGATGATGTGTGTGCCGATGCTGGACCTGCAGGGACGTCCGTTCGGTGTCATCAACCTGGATACTCAGAATCCGATGAAGCGTTTCACGGATGAGGATCTGGAACTGCTGCTGGCAGTGGCCAGTCAGGCGGCAAACGCGTATGAAAACGTGCGACTGCTCAAGAGTCATCTCGAAAAGCAGAAGCAGGATGAGGAAATGAAGATTGCTCGCTCTGTGCAGAAGGCGCTGCTGCCTGAGGTTCTGCCGGAGGTACCGGGCTGGTATTTTTACGCTTCGTATGATGCGGCTCAGGCTGTCGGGGGCGACTATTACGACTGTTTCATGATTGGTGAGCACAGGATCTGTGTGTCGTTCGGCGACGTTGCCGGCAAGGGTGTACCGGGTGCACTGATCATGTCTCGTATTTCCAGCGTGGTGCAGAACACCATGAGTTTTACCGACGACGTCTCGGTCGCAATCAGCCGCATCAATCGTCACATGTGTCACAACATGGTGGCCGGGCGTTTCGTGACCTACACTCTGGCTGTCGTGGACCTGCAGTCGAATCGAATTTCGATGGTGAATGCCGGTCATTATCCGCCGCTGGTTCGCAGGGCTGACGGGACCGTTGAGGAGTTTGCCGGTGGGCAGATCGGGATTCCGATCGGGATCATGGACGACTACGAGTACGACGTTGTGGAGCGGGATATTGAGCCGGGAGATCTGTTTCTGCTGCGGACAGACGGCGTCGATGAGGCGATGGCACCGGACGGATCACTTTACACGACCGAGAAGGTTCTTGAGTTTGTCAGGAAGGGGATTGTGGACACGTCGCAGCTGGGGCGTGATCTTCTGACCGATGTGCGGAAGCATGCCAATGGACGGTCTCAGAATGACGACATTGCGATCATGACGTTTGGCCGTCTTCCCTGACGGGGCACCGCAGAGTCACTGCTTGCTGGCAGTGGATGCCTTTTCTGTGGCCTCATCCAGCCTGCGATACATGGGCAGGTGTCTGTAGTAAACTTCGAGGGTCAGTACACTGAGAGCGGTTTGGTAGATGCGGCCACCACCATTGCCGTGGGGATCAGTGACATCCCAACTGCCGGCTCCGGGGCCGTTTCTGACCTGAGTTGTGACCAGTTGTTCGCGCATCTTCAGGTTCCACTGTTCCCACAGTTCCCCGCCCCAGTGATGCAGCACCTGTGTTGCGTAGTAGTTGTAGTACATATTTTCCCGGCTGGGGCCGACATTTGCCAGGTGCTGAACACCGGCCTGCAGTTCCGGGCGGTCCCGTCGCCAGCCCATGTACATCTGGCAGAGCAGTCCGACGGCTGTCATGGTTTCTGTGGGACCACCGCGGGGCATATAGGCGTAGCGGGCTCCGTTTTCGACGGAAACTGATCGCAGGAACGCGCGGGCGTCCTGCATGGTGTCAGCAGCCACGGAGATGCGATTGGCTTTGGCGCTCTGCAGTGCCATGATCTGCCAGCCTGTGACGGAGGTGTCTCCGGGCTGGTTTGGTGTGTAACGCCAGCCCCCCCCAAGGCGGTCCTGGGATCTTTCAACGAAGCGAATGGCGCTGGTGGCAGCGCGTTTGAGTGTGCGGTCTTTGGGAGTCAGTGCGGCGGCTTCGCAGAGGCAGATTGTTGCGATTCCCTGCACGTAGAGTCCGGAGTTACCCTGGGCTGTACCGCGGAGATCGAGCCCTGACGATGTGGTTTCCGCTTTGCTGAGGAGCCAGTTGAGTCCGCGTGCGACGGTTTCCTGATATTCCCCTTTGATTTCGTGAGTGTGTCCACCGCCGAGAAATGTCAGCAGGGCCAGTGAAGTGGCTCCCATCGGCGTTGCCTGCAGTGTGCCACCCTGCCCTGCACCGCCGACTTCTTCGAAACTCCAGGATCCGTCCTGTTTCTGGATTTTCTGCAGCCACGTAAGTCCTGCATTGACTGCTCGTTCACTGTCTGCGCTGCCGCCGAATTTTTTGACTGCTGCCCGGCGACCTGCCTCGGACCTGCCACCGAACTCGCCGCGTATCACCGGGATCTCAGACAGGTCCTGCAGATCATCCACAGGCAGCGTCAGATCCTCGGGCCGCGGCGAATTCAGGTTCATCCGCTGAGTGCCGCGGTCCAGTTCCGACAGCATCTGCTTCATGGTGCTGTCGACCCGCAGGTCCTGCATTGAATCCGGCTGGACAATCCGGGGGATATCCTCAGCCTGAACATCCTCAGCGGGATCTTCAGCGACACCCAGCAGTCGCAGGACACCATCGGTGGCGACGTCCGGCATCATCCAGGTGGCGAACAGCAGACCGACCAGCAGGTGCACGGCGAAACTGATCAGCACCGTGGAGATTTCGCGTCGTCGATTTTTCAGCAGGTCCGGTAAATCCACGCGGACGAACTGCCGGAGTTTTGCAACATGAGCAGCGAGGCTGACGGCCCATGCCGGTGGCCGACGACGGCGACCAGTGGGCCGGCCCGGTGCCTGCGAGGGCCGGGGTGCCGCAGCAGCCTGACCGGCGTCAGCAACTTTCTGAGTGTCGCTGGCGTTCTGTTTATCACTGCTGCTGTCAGTCTGTTCCGCCATTACAGGCTCACGGGAGGCACAGAAACCGCTTCAGGGAACTGCAGATGGTGCCGCAGCACCTGACTTCGCACTGCCGACAGTGTGGAGCGGTGCACATTACAACATTGACGACGGTTCAGGGCAAGTGTCGGGCCTGCGTCAGGGCTGGATCGCGGCCCAGATCCGCAGCTGTTCGCGGTTGATTTTGACATTGTGCCGCGTGTCGACCGGAAATGACCGGTGGAAAAGCACACGTTGGATGGAGGCGGTAAGCGGGTTTGCGGCTGCGATTGCAAGCAGTTCTGCTGTCAGTCGGTTGGCCGCTGCCGGCGTGTCCGGAAACTGACCTCCTTCAGGTTCCACAACAATCAGCGGGCGTTCATCACCGACCGGGCCAAGTCCAATCAGAGCCGAACGATAGATCTGAGGGTGCTGGTCAAAAATTGCTTCGCAGCAGACTGAGTACATCGGTCCGGCTGCTGTGTGGACAATATGTGCGCGGCGTCCGCAGAACCAGAGTCGCTGCTGTTCGTCGAGGAATCCGACGTCTCCCATGCGGTGCCAGAAAGTCTCGCCATCCGAAATTTTTGCGGCAGCAGTTGCTTCCGGCCGGCGGAAGTATTCACGTGTCGCTGCCGGACTGCGGACGATGATTTCACCGATTTCACCGGGTGGCAGCTGTTCAGCCTGGCAGATGTTCGGGATGACCGCATCGGTGGCTCGGATAATCCGCACCTCTACTCCCGCAAACACTCGGCCAACACAGGTCCCGCGTCCGCTGGCTGATTGAGGAGCAGTTTCGGCGAGGATTTCGCGTCCACCGATCGATGCTACCGGCAGGCATTCCGTTGCTCCGTAGGGGGTATGGATATCGGCATCCGGACGCAGCATCGCGGTGATCCGACGAATCACGTGCAACGGTACGGGGGCTCCCGCCGAAAGGACTCGGTTCAAACGCTCGATGCGAATTCCGAACTGCTCGCAGTGGCGTCCTGTACGATTCCACATGGCTGGCGATCCGTAGGCCTGTGTGGCGCGCTGCGTGCTGAGTCCCTCGAGAATTCTGAGAGGATCGACGGCGGCCGGACGCGCAGGGTCCATTTCGGGGATTACCGTTGTAACCTGCATTGCCAGATTGAACAACGCGAAGAGCGGAAATCCGGGCAGGTCTGTTTCCCCCGGAGCGATACCGTAGAAGCTGCGGATCAGGTCCACCTGAGCATTGAACATGCCGTGTTCGAAAACAACACCTTTGGGTGGGCCTGTGCTGCCACTGGTAAAGATGATGGCTGCCGGATCGGTAGCAAGTGTCTGCGGGAGCGCTGCTGAGTCTGCCATACTGCCGCGCTGCAGCAGGCCATCCAGTGATTCCAGCCATGGCAGGTTCCGTGAGCCGACGCTGACATTCAGGCGGGCCCTGCGGTACCGCCACGGCATCAGGCTGCGAATCAGATGCACCAGCGGGATGGCAATGAATCCGTCCGGATCGGTTTCGTCGAGGCATTTAAGCAGGCTGCCCCGGCCCATTCCGGGGTCGATCAGTACACAGATTGCGCCGGTACGAAAAACGGCAAAGACCAGAGCAATAAATTCAATTGACGGCCTGACCATCAGCACCATGCGTTGTCCAGGGCGGACTCCGAGGCTGATCAGTCCGCGAGTGAGCTGGTCCACTTCGGCGTCGAGTTGTGCGAAGGAGACCTGGGTCCATGCCGTGCGTCCCCGGTGGTCTCGGCAGGCCGGAAATATCACGGCAGGCTGGTCGGGGACGATGCTGGCGGAGCACCGAAGTCGGTCAGCGATGTTCAGCGGTGTGGACATGATTTCCAGTTCCCGTCGAGTTTCCACGGACCGGCTGGGGTAACTGCTCAATTGAACTTTGCGGTATCCTGGCAGAAAACGTGCGAGTCTGCATCGCTGCCGTGGTGGACGTAAGGTTGGTTTGTGAGTCCTGTTGAAGGGATAAGCGGGAGTTTGTCGGCGGGGCGGACTCTGCAGGATCTGCCGAATACCCAAAACAGGGCTGCCTTCCTCCCGGCCTCCGGCATTTTCTGCCGAAACCCTGTGACTGCCGGCACCTGGTTCGTGACGATGCAATTGAAAATCCTGCCTGGATTTGCTGGAAGGGAATCCGGTTTTCAGTGGGGACAGTCGACCAACAGCAGGTCGATTTTCCGGCCGGTGACATTCGATAACCACTGCAGAGACGGACTGGCAGTGGTTTCGCGAACCTGAGGCTTCCGCAAAGATGGCGAATACTACAAACGACCGCTCTGATCGTCGCTGGAACACGGCTGCAGTAATTGCAGTCAGTGCATCAGCACTGTTTGCATTTTCCGCTTTCGACCCGGTTCCGGCCGGGGAAGATCCGGTTCGGACGGTGGTGGTCAGTGATGTGCAGTCTGATGCCGTATCCGATGTGCCACTGCCAGCGGATGCCGGCGGCGCTGTACCCCGCAGTCTGGACGTTCAGGCTGCTGCATCTCTCGGCCCGGTCACAACACTGAGCCAGGAAGAGTCGCTGAAGTTTGCCCTGCTGTTGCTGGAGGATGGTGCCCGATTTCTGAGGAATCAGGATCAGTACACCGTGACCTTTCACAAGCGTGAACGTATCGGCGGTGACCTGCGTCAGCAGGAAGATATCGATATGAAGGTTCGGCACCTGCCCGTGTTCAGTGTGTACATGAAGTGGAAAACGGTAAATGTCGGTCAGCGGTTGGTTTACAATGTGGAGGCCAGTCCGGACAGGATGTGGGTGAAGTTTGGCGGTGCCCGAGCACTTCTGCCGGCTGTGAAGATTGATCCCACCGGGGATATGGCCATGCGTGAAACCCGTCACCCTGTGACGCAGGCCGGGATTCTGGCAATGGCTGAGCGGATTATTGCCCATCGCCGGGATGAACTGGAGGGCAGGGTTCCGGTGGTTTGCATTCGTACTCAGGATGGCGTGGTTGATGACCGTCCCTGTTACTGTTTCGAGTTCCGCTACCAGTCGAGAGATACCAGTCCGGTTTACCGCATCAGCCGAATCATGATTGACACGCGGTATCACATTCCACTTCGAGCGGTGAACCACACGTGGAGCAGCGACGAGCAGGTCAGTGCTGAAAGTCCTGCGGAAGAGACCCTGATTGAAGAGTACATGTTTTCACGATTCAATTTCGGTGTACAACTGGCTGCGGAGGAATTCGCTCCAAAGTTTAATCGATCACGGAATTGAACGGATCGCGGCAGACTTCGAGTTGCTGGCCCCGCTGCGGTAATTACCCCGGCGGGGCCGTTCGATTCAGGCGGCTCTGCTGGTCCTGACAACAGTCGTGCGGGCAGGCTGGTTTCCGTACCATTGCAGCAGCCCGAGCAGTTTCGCTCGCTGCTCGGAATCCGCACCGGAAGACAACAGTCGCTGCAGCACCGGGATGGTCGCACGGTTGATCAGCGGACGCAGCCATCCTGCAAACTCCACACGCTGACCCGTGGCCACTTTTTCAAAGCCCATCCCCGTCTTGAACTGATCGAGTGATTCAAGGCCGGCCTGAATTGACTGATAGCCATAGCTGACGGCGCGGATGTCGCCCTGTCGCAGTCTGGTGTGCAGATACTGGTAGATCAGGGCGTTGTTCGGATATGACTCGAGATACTGCAGCGACGATCTGACGATCAGCAGGTTGGAGACATCCTCAATCACAAATGCTGCGAGGCAGGCTGCCATGCGTCCGTCCACAAATGCAGCCCACGCCTCCGCCCCGCTGGTCTTCGCGGCCTCGGCATAGTAACGCTTCCAGGTCTGCTCGAGGTCATCTGGCACACTGCGACCCTGACGCTGCAGGGTGTCGGCGTGCAGGGCGATGGAGTCTCTGGCAAGATCTGCAAAATCCACCTGTCGCACCACACACGATTCCAGACCGCGTCGCACCTGAGTCCGGGTACGGCTGCGGAGATTCGGAAAGTCGTAATTCGGATCCTGACACATCACACGAAAACTGGCCGTGCCCTGTTCCTCCGGACAACCGTATCGCACCACCAGTCCGTCCAGTCCCAGCACAGCAGCACTATCGACGTCACAGGCGTCGACGCTGCGATGAAAAGGGAATGAGGTGTAAACCCGATTCTGAACGTTGAACCACCAGAGACCGGCTGAGCACCGGACACGATGTCCCATTCGCTCGAGAAAACCGGCGTAATGTTCAGGACTGACAGACATCCCTGCACCGCCCCTCTCGACACTGCAAAACTGCAAACCGCATAAACCGGTAATCTAGTCTGAATTGTCAGTTGGGCTCAATACTGACCGCCAGTGACAAAGGTCGTTTTATGGTGGAGAGCGGAGATTCAGCAGTGGAAAACCCCGGTGTTTTGGGAGGATGGGGCCGGGCAGGAATGTCCGGGCTGCATGTTTGTCGTCAGTGTAAATACAGACCGCTCTACGGGTGATTTTTGCCCTGTCCTGCCTGTTCATATTCATTCACAATCGCCTGATAGACAGACCGAGCGTGCTGATATGCGGCTTCTGCCGCCGGACGCTCATTCTCGCGGATCCTTTCCCGCTTGGAATTCCAGCAGACATCCACTGCCTGCAGGCACCACTCCGCACTGTCACGGCCCCCACGAACCGGCCGACCGGCCGTGTGCACGAAGACGGGATTCGTGTGTACGGAGGGAAGTATTCGCACGGCAATCCAGCTCGATCCCTGCAGTTTCACGGGAATCCTGAATGACTCCGTGTGCCCGTCTGCTGTCAATTCGCGAACTGCGACCGCAATGCCGTTCACGATGATTTCCACCGGGACCTTGCGGGACCTTCCAATACGACAGCGCTCGATGTGCCAGTAAGGCTTGTCGTCAAGCCGGCGGTTTCTGATCGACTCTGTCAACTCTCCAGGCTCGGGTTCCAGCAGTGCGGCAGCGTCAAAAGTCACGTCCACCTCGCCCGGTTCCGCCAGATCCAGCCGGCTCACTCCAGTCGCGGTACGCTCCCCAACTCCCACACCATTCACCCGCAGATCGAGAATATGGCTGAGCCCATCGCCACAGTAGCTGCGACCATCCCGCAGTCCCTCGACCCATTCGTCGTAGGTTAATTCGCCGGACTTTGGCAGGCTGACGTAGACCCGTCCAAGTCCGACTCGGTCACCGTAAATGCAGGGGAAATCGGTTTCCCCGCTGATGCGAGTCGTCATGCCGCAGTTCAGCGTGTGATACCAGACATTCAGTTCCCAGATGGCCGGAGTATCAACAGCGGAGATAAAGTCGCAGGCACCATGAGTTGTTGTCACCACAAACTCGTTGGCCCCGATGCCGTCAAACTTCGGCATGGCGGGATCCGGCAGTCGGGATGCTGCCCTGCCCTGCCAGCCACGCGGTGCGCCGCCCCAGGGCTGACCATGGAACTGCCGACTGCCGTCCGGCATTTCGTCCGGAAGTGCCAGTCCCCAGCCACTGTGACTGTAGCCCACGACACCCCCCTGTTCCCGTCCCCATTGGAGCACGGGGAGAGTCCAGCTGGGCCACTGCTCGAGCCGAGTCGTACCGGGAAAGTCATCCTCCCTCAGCTTCAGCAGACACAGATGACCGGCGTGAGATGAGGGAAATCCACTCACCTCCACGTCGTAACGCATGAGAGTTCCCTGTTTTGACAACTGCGACACGGCACCATCAAAGAACTGCTTCTGAGTGTACCAGCAGGGGCCCCAGCTGAGCACACAGCCGACATTCAGGTCTTCACCCTGGATGTGTCGCAGCATGTCTTCAGGCCCAACACCCTCGGTTGGGCTGTCATAGTGAGCACAGCCTGCGGCGTGCACATGGTGGTCTCCTGAAAACCAGCCTCGTTCGGCGATATGAATCCAGCGTTTCAACTGCACTGAAATTTCATGAGTCTCCGCGGCAGGCACCGTGACGGCAAGTCGCTGAGGCACGTATTCGGGCCCCCGATTCACCACGAAACTGTATTCGCCGGGCGGCAGTGATACGGATTCGCCGTCTGCCCGATAGATCTGATCGTGAAAGAAGAAGTCGGGTGCCAGCCGGCGTGATGGCAGTGGATAGACTCTGTTCAACTGGTCGCGAATCACGAAACTGGCTGTGGTGGGCTGGCCGTCTGTGTCATGAACCCGCAGCACAACACGAGTGGCAGGCAGGCATTTGAACAGCACCGGCAAGGCACTGCGGAAGCCCAGATCCTGAGTTCCCGCACCAATGTGAAAGCTGAGCAGAGCCTCGCGCTGACCGGCGTCACGACTGAACAGCAGCACGACACGGTATTCGACTGCCAGTCCGGAAAGGTTGGGCTTCAGGGGCTCGCGCTGAAGTACAGACAGATCAAGGAATCGATCGGGAATCTCGTCCGGATTAACCAGTTTTTCCTTCGTCCGGGGCTCTTCGCGAGCCCCGCGTCCCTGCTGATACATCGGCAGCGCATTCGGGCTTTCCAGTTGCAGCGGTGGATTGATGCCGGCTTCATTGTGGACCTTGACCAGAAAAGCACGCCACCCCTGCTGCATGAGTTCCCTGCGGACCGGTCCCTCCGTGACCTTCACTCGGCTTTCCGGGTTGATATTGATCATCGCGAGGCACAGCGGGTCAAGCACCTGCTGCACCGCCGTGACTGCGGAACGGTCGTCCGGCATGGCCATGGCTGCATCCAGTGCCGCCACCACCTCCGGCTCCAAAGGTGCTCCTGCAAAGGCCAGCGCCTCCGTCAGTCTGCGAATCGAGGCCATCAGAGGCTGGCGCTCAACTTCGGGTATCACCGATATTTCCTGAGACAGTCCCTCTCCGGCACCACAGAAGACGACGGCCAGCAGCAAAAAACCGTACCAGCCGGTTTGCAGAAACGTTCGCATACGTCGACTCCCGCAGCGGACTGCGTTGTCTGCGGGTAGGTAACCTGCCACTCAGGATGCCGAGCACACCAGCAGAAACAGCCATGGCGCAGGATATTCTGGCGGGAAATCACTGCCGAGTCGAGCGTGCGGAGGGCCGTAATCAGGACAGTGGAATGGGCCAGTTCCAGCCAGCCGAGAAACCTCCGTCCACGTACAGCGTCTGGCCTGTCATGAAGGCAGATGCACGTGATGCCAGAAACACCGCGGTTCCTGCCATGTCAGCCGGCACACCCAGACGTCCCAGAGGCGCATTAGCCAGGTTCCACGCCTGCATGCCTTCGTCAGACCACAGTCCTCGGGTCAGGTCCGTCAGGACAAAACCAGGCGCGAGACTGTTGACGCGGATGCCATGCCGACCCCATTCGAGTGCCAGACCGCGGGTCATTCCCTGCATTCCGAATTTGCTCATGGCGTACGGCAGGACCGCTTTCAGCGGCATCCACGTGTTCAGAGATTCAATATTGATCTGTACCCCGCCACCACCGCGTTCAATCATATGCCGACCGACTCGCTGTGACATCAGGAAAGCACCGCGAAGGTTAGTGTCCAGAATGAAGTCGTAATCCTCGGCCGTCACTGTTTCCGCCCGCTTCCGGCGATTCACACCGGCCACATTCACCAGCGTGTCAATTCGCCCTCGCAGTTCCAGCGTGGCTGCTACAGTGCTGTCTATCTGCTGTTCATCCGCCACATCACAGACGAGTCCATCAACGGCCATGCCGGCAGCCCGCATCTCCGCCAAAGCCAGATCGACGGAGCTCTGACTTTTGCTGCAGATCACTACATTGGCACCGCGGCGACTGAATTCTTCAGCAATTGCCCTGCCGATGCCCCGACTACCTCCAGTGATCAGTACCGCCTGGTCGGAGATGGAAAACAGCTCGTCTGATCCGGGCATCAGCCACCTCCGTCCGACTTGCTGCTTTTGGGGGCCGCATCTGCAGATTTTGTGCCTGCTGTCGTGGTACCACCATCAGAAGCTTTCTTTGCTGCTTCAGCACCCTTGCGGTACGAGTCACTGCGGTAGTCTGTCTGGTAAAAACCGGACCCGCGAAAAATGATCCCACCCCCGGCACTGATCAGTCGCTCCGCTTTGGCGCGACCGCACTCAGGGCATTTTTTTGTGGGCTTGGCACTGATGGACTGGAACTCTTCCCATTTGTGTTCGCAGTTGCCGCACTGATACTCATACGTAGGCATCTTGACTTCTCCACGGTCCAGCATTTTTCTCGCAACATTCGCCCCGCGTGAATTCTCAGGCCTGTGGCGGAGCACACGAAACAATGACCCGCGCAGGCCGAACTACCCGGTCATGCATGCGGTAGCCGACCTCGACTTCCTGCAGCACCGTCATCGGCTCATGGTCAGCCGACGGAATCTGCGTCAGTGCTTCATGCAGATTCGGATCAAACGGACGGCCAACCGCCTCGATCTGCTCGGCAGAGTGCAGCTTCAGAATGTCGCGAAACTGCTGAGCGACCATGCGGATACCATTCAGCAGCACCTGCCGATCACCCGTCTGTTCGCCACTGCTGATGGCTCGATTCAAACCGTCCAGCCCGGGCAGCAGATCTCTGACCAGTCGCAGAGATTCGAACTTCCGAGCGTCATCCTGATCACGCTGAACTCGCCTGCGGTAATTTTCCAGATCGGCATAGCTGCGCATCAGCCGTCCCTGCAGGTCATCGATCTTTGCCTGCATTTCCGCAATCTGAGTAAAACTTCCCGATCCGGCTGCATCCGCGAAAGCTGCGGCCGCCTGATCCAGTTCGTCCGGTGCCGGATTCATATCATTTGTTGTGCCGTCACTCATCGCTCGTACTCCTGCACTATCCTGCCAAATCTGATCCGCCCCATAAGGCTGCGGAACCGAAATGCAGCACCGCAAACTATCAGATACCCTCAGACACTATGTTTCACTGCCTTCCTCGCCGGCGCCCGAGAAAAACTCGCGCACCTGTTCGAAGAATGATTTTCTCTGCGGCATGACATGCTTGTGATCCAGTTCCGCCAGTTTCCGCAGCAGCTCTTCCTGCTCGCCGGTGAGCTTCCTGGGCACCTCAACCTGAATCTCCACCAGCAGATCCCCGGGGCGACCGTTTCCGCCACGTGGGTCCGGCATGCCATAGCCCTTCAGACGGCTGGTTTCTCCGGGTTGGGTCCCCGGTCGGATCTTCAGCATTTCCCGCCCCCTCAGGGTCGGAATCTCGATTTCCGCACCCAGTGCTGCCTGGGCAAATGTGACCGGCAACCGATAGTTGAGGTCCTGCCCTTCGCGTTTGAACAGCGGGTGCTCGCGAACTTCGATTTCCACGTAGAGGTCACCACGAGGCCCGCCATTCTGTCCGGCTTCTCCCTCGCCCCGTAAACACAATTGCATCCCGGTATCAACACCCGCCGGTACCGACAGTTCCCTGACGACTTCCTTCAGTTGTCGCCCCTGTCCACTGCATGCCGTGCAGGGATCACGTACAACGGTGCCCCGCCCCCGGCAGGTCGGGCAGGCGGTCTGCATCCGGAAGAATCCCTGAGTCGTCATGACCTGGCCACGCCCCATGCAGGTGCTGCATTTTGCCGGAGCACTGCCTGCACGGCAGCCCGAACCCTGACAGGATTCGCAGGACTCGTGACGGGAAATCCGAAGTTCACGACGACAGCCAGCATACGCCTCCGGGAGGTCAATCCGAACCGTCGCCTGCAGCGAATCCCCGCGGGATGCACCACCGGATCGTCCGCCACCGGACCGGTTTCCAAACTGAAATCCGAAACCCTCGAAGAGATCCCCGAAAGCGTTGAAAATGTCTCCGACGTCCTGAAATCCGCCACCGCCTCCTGCGGCACCCTTGACGCCAGCATGACCGAAACGGTCATATCGCGCCCGTTTGTCCGGATCGTTCAGAACGTCGAACGCCTCAGATGCTTCCTTGAACTTCTGCACGGCCTCGTCGTCCCCCGGATTTCTGTCCGGATGAAACTTCGCCGCCAGCTTCTTATAAGCTTTTTTCAGTTCTTCGGAGGTCGCGGTGCGGGACAGCCCGAGAACTTCGTAGTAGTCACGCTGTGCTGACATCTCAGGACTGCCTATGAAAAACGGGACACCCTACAGGTGTCCCGCTGACTTCAGTCATCGGCTGTAAAGCCCCATCAATTCCCGGAGGTCACGCTGACCACGCAGACAGTATCACTGCCGGCCAGCATAACCATCAGCGAATTACACCCTCAGACGCCGGCTTCTTACCACCATCCGCATCCTCGGTCTTGGTGACAAGCACCGAAGTTGTGAGCATCAGGCCGGCGATGGAGGCGGCGTTGGACAGAGCATTTCGAACAACCTTGGCAGGGTCCAGAATGCCCGCCTTCAGCATGTCGACATACTCGTCGCTGGCGGCATCGTAACCCATGCTGCCCGACAACTGCCGAATCTCGTCCGCAATCACCGCGCCATCCTTGCCGCAGTTTTCAGCGATCGTGCGTGCCGGTGCTTCAAGTGCCTTCGCGATGATGCGTGCACCGATTGCTTCGTCCCCTGGCAGATCCAGTTTTTCCACAGCGGCAATCGCTCGCAGCAGCGCCACACCGCCGCCGGGCAGAATACCTTCTTCGACCGCGGCACGAGTCGCATGCAGGGCATCTTCCATGCGTGCCTTGGTCTGCTTCATCTCTGCTTCGGTGCTGGCACCCACTGAAATGACCGCTACGCCACCCGTCAGTTTGGCCAGACGTTCCTGGAACTTTTCCCGGTCGTAGTCGCTGTCAGTCTTCTCAATGTGGTCGCGAATCTGCTGCACTCGCACCTTGATGTCTTCAGAACGGCCAGCACCTTCAATGATGGTGCAGTCATCCTTGCCAACTTCAATGCGTCGCGCAGAACCGAGATGTCCGACTTCGACGTTCTCAAGACGAATCCCGAGATCCTCGGAGATCAGTGTACCGCCAGTCAGAACCGCCATATCGCCAAGCATGGCTTTACGGCGATCACCGAATCCCGGGGCTTTGACCGCACAGATCTTCAGAACGCCCCGCAGTTTGTTGACAACGAGTGCCGTGAGGGCTTCGCTGTCCACGTCTTCGGCCACCACCAGCAGCGGCTTGCCCGTGCGTGCCACCTTTTCCAGCAGTGGCACAAATTCCCGCAGGCTGCTGATCTTCTTTTCGAACAGCAGAATCAGGCAGTCTTCCAGCACGCACTTCATGTCCTCGGCCTGAGTCACGAAGTAGGGGCTGATGTAACCCTTATCGAACTGCATCCCTTCAGCGAATTCCAGCGTCGTGCTGCTGCCCTTGCCCTCTTCAACTGTGATCACGCCATCACGACCCACACGCTGCATTGCGTCAGCGATCAGGTTGCCGATAGCCTTATCGTTGTTGGCGGAAATGGCACCGACCTGAGCGATCTGGGCCTTGGACTCCACCGGACGAGCAAGTTCCTCGATGCTCTTCAGAGCAGCCTCTACTGCAACGTCGATTCCACGACGCACAACAGTCGGGTTTGCACCGAGAGTGATGCTTCGCAGTCCCTCGTTGTAGATGGCCCGAGTCAGCACGGTGGCAGTGGTAGTACCGTCGCCGGCCTTGTCACTGGTCTTGCTGGCCACCTCGTTGACCAGTTTCGCTCCCATGTGCTCGTACGGATCTTCCAGCTCCACTTCCTTGGAAACCGTTACCCCGTCCTTCGTCACCACCGGATTGCCAAAACTTTTGTCAATAATCACGTTGCGTCCGGTCGGACCCATCGTGACCGCCACTGCGCTGGCGAGCGTATCCACACCGCGCTGCAGCTTGATCCGAGCGCGGTCATCGAACAACAGTTGCTTTGCCACCTCAAAGGCTCCTTACAGCAGTCCACTGGCGACCATCTGCCGCCCGGGAAATTAAGTCACTAACAGCTAACGCCCGATGACGCAGCAGACCTCAGGCCAGTTTCGCCAGAATATCGCTCTCGCGCAGGATCTTGACGTCTTCGCCGTCAATCTCGATCTCTGTACCGCCGTACTTGCCAAACAACACTTCATCACCAACCTTGACGCTGACTGCAGCCCGTAACCCGCTGTCGAGCAGCCGGCCAGGACCAACAGCAATCACAGTGCCCCGCTGCTGCTTTTCACGAGCAGCGTCCGGCAGCACGATACCACCAGCAGTGGTCTCTTCAGCTTCATGTGGCTTCACAACAACACGGTCATCAAGAGGATTGATCTTCATCGATTCAGTCTCCAATGTTAACTGGGCTCAGCCCGTATGTTCAGAGTTTGAAAGTTCAACAGTCTGCAGAGAGTGAACAGCACGCAGCATTTTCTACATCATGCCGCCCATGCCGCCCATTCCTCCCATGCCACCCATTCCGCCCATGCCACCCATATCGCCCATGCCGCCCCCGTCGTGGTGGTGGTCGTGGTGGCCATCCTTTTCCGGCTTCTTCGGTTCGTTCACCACGATACAGTCCGTGGTCATCAGCAGGGCTGCCACGCTGGTGGCGTTTTGCAGTGCTGTGCGAACCACCTTTGTCGGGTCAATCACGCCGAACTCCAGCATGTCACCATACCTGTTGTTCATGGCGTCATAGCCGTAGCTGGCCTTCTTGTCCTTGCGAACGCGGTTGGCCACGACGGATCCGTCGAGCCCGGCGTTCTCGGCAATCGTTCGCAGGGGCATCTCAAGAATGCCACGGACGAGTTCGACGCCGTATTCCTCGTCGCCCTTCAACTTCAGCGAGTCGAGCGACTCTGCACAACGCAGCAACGCGACGCCGCCACCGGGGACAATCCCTTCTTCGATGGCCGCTCGGGTTGCCGAGAGAGCATCGTCGATCAGGTCCTTGCGCTCCTTCATCTCAGTTTCGGTTGCTGCTCCGACGCTGATCTGAGCCACACCACCGGCCAGTTTGGCGAGGCGTTCCTGCAGTTTCTCGCGATCGTAGTCGCTGTCAGTGCCTTCGATTTCACGACGGATCTGTTCAGCGCGACCGGCAATCTCGGATTTCTTTCCGCCGCCCTCAACGATGATGCAGTTATTGGCATCAACGCGAATGCGTTTGGCCTTACCCAGATCGCTGAGCTGGACGTTCTCCAGCTTGATCCCGAGATCCTTGAAAAAGGCACGACCGCCAGTCAGCACGGCGATGTCTTCCATCATTGCCTTGCGACGGTCGCCATATCCCGGAGCCTTCACGGCGGCAACCTTGACGATGCCTCGCATCTTGTTGACGACAAGAGTCGCCAGCGCTTCGCCCTCAACGTCCTCGGCGATGATCAGCAGCGGAACGTTGTTCTTGGAGATTGCCTCCAGCACCGGAACCAGTGATTTGGCAGTGCTGATCTTCTCTTCGTGCAGCAGGATGCGGCAGTTTTCAAGCACGACTTCCTGCTGCTCTTCATCGGTGATGAAGTGCGGGCTCAGGTAGCCGCGATCGAACTGCATGCCCTCGACAAGATCCACCTCGGTGGTAACGTGTCGCCCCTCTTCCACGGTGATCACGCCATCCTTGCCGACCTTCAGCAGCGCGTCAGCCAGGATTTCGCCGATGTCCGGGTTGTTGTTGCCTGCGATTGTGGCGACCCGGGCGATGGAGTCCTTGTCGGTTGCCTTCACCGGCTTAGCCATGAGTTTCAGGGCTTCGACCACCGCGTTGACCGCCTTCTGCGCACCTCGGCTGAGGGCCATCGGGTCGGCGCCAGCCGCGATGTACTTCAGTCCGGCCCTGTACATGGCCTCAGCCAGTACGGTTGCAGTTGTCGTACCGTCTCCGGCGACGTCATTGGTTTTCGAGGCCGCTTCCTTGACCAGTTGCACGGCGACATTTTCGTACGGATCTTCAAGATCAATGTCTTCCGCGACTGTGACGCCGTCCTTGGTTACCTTGGGGGCGCCCCAGCCTTTGTCCAGAACCGCATTGCGGCCACGCGGACCAAGCGTGCTGGCAACAGCCTTCGAGAGCTTTGAAACGCCGGACAGGAGGCTTTTCCGCGCCTCTTCATCGAACGTCAGTAATTTAGCCACGGCTTCTCCTCAGTTCTTGATCAGATTATCTGCGGAATCAGACGCCAGACTGACCTGCAGAACCACGGGGTTCATACCTGTCTGAACAAACATCCGACTCGTGTTTCCCAACATGCCTGACAACGGTACTGGCCTGACGCCACCACCCCACACTCTGCTTGCCACAGGGATCCCAGGATGTCGGCCTGCAACGGGTGACAGGTTACGGACGGACAGACTGGCAGGCGGTCAAACCTCTGGCGGAAGAGACGCAAAAGGTGTGCCGTGAGTGTCGTTTCCGGTGTAAGTCGCTAATGCGTAGGCGTTTAGGGAAATCGTAGCGGGGGCTTTGTGGATTGTTGCCTGCTGTTTTGGCAGTCGGCTGCTTGTTTGGGTGTCTGCCATGGTCTCAACCATGGCCACTGGCGGAAATGCCACAAATCCACTGAAAAGCGTTCGATCCGCAAAGAATTGTCTCGAAAGAGCCCCCAATGCACCGGTAGTGTGCCCTGTGCAGGGTCTGCCGACAGTGTTGCGTGGAGGGTGTCACGCGCATCCACGCCTTTTCCCCAAAGGTTGGTGATCGATGCTTGTTCTCAGTCGAAAAGTTGGCGAATCGATTCACATCGACGGCGACATCCGTGTCACGGTTTCGCAGGTACGTGGCGGCCGCGTGCGTTTGTCGATCACGGCACCCGCTGCTGTACGTGTCGTGCGGGAAGAGATCCTGCAGAAGTTCGGGATTCCGCAGATTGAAGGCGTGGAAGTGGCGTCCGAGGATTTGCCGGACGCTGACGCAATTTTTCGGTAAAACCGCATTCCCACAGAGAAAAACGCCCCTATCTGCGGGCGGTTGGTTGACGACCAGACAGGGCCCGGGTAATTATCCGGGTGTGATCTGACCGCGGTTGACTGAGCGGTCGTCGTGTTGCCGCGCGGTGGGTCATGGTTGCGTGTTTCACGGGCCTGTCGCTCATTGTGGGGCACGGCTGTTTTTGAACTTTCTGTTTCGGACGCTGAATCAGGTAAACCGATGTTCTTCCTGCTGCTGACACTGGACCTTCTGCTGTTGCCTGCGTGAAAGGCCTCGGGGGTTGCACAGTGTTGCCAATCTGACCCTGAGGCTTCTGGTCTCAGGGTTTTTTATTTTGATCGACGTTGAATCATTGCGGAGTGAAGCCAGATGAATGGTGATCGGATTGTGATTTTCGATACAACACTTCGTGATGGCGAGCAGTCCCCGGGCTGCAGTATGAATACGCGGGAGAAACTGGAGGTTGCTCGAGCTCTTGTGGAATTGGGCGTTGACGTGATCGAGGCTGGATTTCCGATTGCCTCACCGGGCGATTTCGAGGCCGTCTCAGCGATTGCGGCGGCCTGTGGCGATCGGACCACCATCTGTGCTCTGGCTCGCAGTCGTGAGGACGACATCAACAGGGCGAAGCAGGCATTGGCGGCTGCTCAGTATCGTCGCATTCATGTGTTTCTGGCCACCAGTGCGATTCATCGGGAATTCAAGCTGAAGATGGACAAACAGCAGATTATCGAGCGTGCTGTGGCGTCGGTGTCGCTGGCGAAGGAGTTCTGTGATGACATCGAGTTTTCTCCGGAGGATGCGGTCCGGACAGAGCTTGATTTTCTTTGTGAAGTGGTTGAGAAGACGATCGCCGTGGGCGCGACGACGGTGAACATTCCTGACACCGTCGGTTATGCAACCCCCAGTCATTATCATCGTGTGATTTCGCACCTGAAGCAGCATGTGCCGAATATCGACCGAGCGATCATCAGTGCTCACTGCCACGACGATCTGGGGTTGGCTGTTGCCAACAGTCTGGCAGCGGTGGAGGCAGGTGCACGTCAGGTGGAATGCACGATCAACGGTCTGGGGGAGCGTGCCGGTAACGCGGCTCTTGAAGAGATTGTCATGGCAATTCGTACGCGGGCCGACTATTACAAAGTCCACACCCGAATCAATACTCGGAAGTTGTATCCCACCAGTCATCTGGTGTCTTCAATTACGGGCATGAAGGTTCAGCGCAACAAGGCAATTGTCGGTCAGAACGCATTCGCGCATGAAGCCGGTATCCATCAGCACGGTGTGCTGCAGGAACGCAGTACTTACGAGATCATGCGACCGGAGGATGTTGGTTATGTCGGGCAGAATCTGGTGCTGGGGAAGCACAGTGGACGCCATGCGTTTCGTGATCGCGTCGTGCAGCTGGGGTTTACTCTGGACGAGGCTGCTCTGCAGCAGGCCTTTGACGACTTCATCGCTCTGGCTGACAAGAAGAAGGAGGTCTACGATTCGGACATTACCGCCCTGATCGAGAATCGGCTGCAGGATGCGGTGGACAGCTGGAAGCTGATTCGGTTTCACACTTCGGCTGGTACGGGCACGATTCCGACGGCCACTGTGGAACTGCAGTTTGAAGAGCAGTCAGCGGTGTGTGACGCAGCGACCGGGGATGGTCCGATTGACGCAGTGTTCCGGGCGATGCTGCGAATCACAGGGCTGCAGGCGAAGCTTGAGGAGTTTGATGTTCGCAGCGTTTCCGAGGGCCAGGATGCTCTGGGTGAAGTGCATCTGTCGATTGGATTCGGAGGTCGGCACTATCAGGGCAAGGGTGTGAGCACGGACATCATCGAGGCGGCGGCTCGAGCATTTCTGCAGGCGCTGAATCGGGAGTACGTGGATCTGCGCAGTGGCGGTGTGACGCCAGTGCGCCCTCAGGGGTGAAAGCTTCGCCGGGGTTCCGTGCAAACACTGCGGAGGAGTAGTCGGCGAGTGCGGACAGCCGAGTTGCTGGAATCAGGCGGAGGCTGCATATCGGCAGCCTCCGCGCGGCGACAGGCTGATCCGGGTTCACAGAAACGAGCAGATGTAGTCAGCGACCTGAGTGACCTGCAGTTCAAAGTACGAGTTTCCGTCAACGTGGAAGGACTGGCCACCCTGAACGGGCTGCCATTCGGTGCCGCCGGCTGGTCGCCAAAGCAGTGTACCGGACTGAATTTCCATCAGTTCGGGGCGCCCGGTATTGAATTTGTATTCTCCGGGCAGCATGACTCCGAGAGTTTTTGTGCTGCCATCCGGAAACTCAATGGTCCGACTGGTGACTCGACCGTCGAAATAGATGTTGGCAGCCTTGACGACTGCGACCCCTGCAAACCTGCTCATTCTTCGTTTCCCGCAAATTCTTCCAAGGCTTTTCGAATTCCATCCGCCGCGTTGGGATTTCCCGCCGAAGTCGGTGTGCTGGAGATTAACGATTTGCCGATTTTTCTGAAACCAGCGATCACGCAAAAGCCCGATTTCGGGGGCCGCGGGGAGTTTTCCGGTGTCGTGAGCGCGGTGTAGTGAATCTGCGGAGCCTGTCCATGTCCGAGTCCGTCTGTGTTCCACCGCTTGTCTTCACTCCTCTGCTGAAGCGGATTCGCTGGGGAGGTCGTCGCCTTGGAACTGTCCTCGGCAAGTCCATAGGCGACGAATCGGACTATGCCGAGAGCTGGGAAATTGCGAATCAGCCTGAGCATGACAGTGTGGTGGCGTCGGGGCCGCTGCAGGGCAGTTCTTTGTCGGAGCTGATGCTGGCCGGTGGTGAGTCCCTGCTGGGGCGTCACAGCAACCTGACGCAGTTTCCACTGCTGATCAAGTTTCTGGATGCGAATGACTGGCTGTCATTGCAGGTGCATCCTGATGATTTGCTCGCTCGTGAATATGGTGTGAATGAGCGTGGCAAGACCGAATGCTGGGTGATTCTGCAGGCTGATCCGGGAGCAAGGATTTGTTGTGGATTAAGGCAGGGCGTGACGCTGGCACAGTTGAGGCGGGGGTTGGAGTCTGTCAGTTCCGGTGGTGAGAGTGGGGAGCTTGAGGGGTTGCTGCATATGTATGCGGTGCAGGCGGGAGATTGTGTGTTTGTGCCCGCCGGCACTGTGCATGCTCTGGGGCCGGGCATTCTTCTGGCGGAGATTCAGCAGCAAAGCAATCAGACATTTCGGCTGTATGACTGGGGGCGGGTGGGGACTGACGGGAAACCTCGCCCAATTCATGTCGAAGACTCGCTGCATTGTACGAATTTTGCCATTGGACCGGTGAATCCTGTGGTGCCTGTGGAGTTGTGTGATCAGGAACACGGTTTTGAGGAACTGGTGCGGTGTGAATATTTCGTGGTGCGACGACATGAGTCTCTGCATGCCTTTTCACTTGTGTCTGACGATCGATTCAGGGTTTTGATGACGCTGTCGGGCAGCGGACTGGTGCAGACATCGACCGGCGACGAGCGGCTGGTGATGGGAGGTACGGTTCTGTTACCGGCCTGTTGCGGGCGAATTCGCATCCAGCCGCGGGAACGGCTGCAGTTGCTGGAGATCAGTTGTCCATAATCCGTGTGGTTCCGCGGTGGAAATCGCTTGAGTCCAACGGGGCTGCCGATCAGGATACGTGCTGCTGACACAGGGGAAAAGGTTGTGGCCCGGGGGGATGCCCGGTCGGGCTCTGTCACTGGGGAAACCAACGGTCATGTCGCCGGAATCGATCCTGAAGCTCTATCGAACCATGCAGATCATCCGTCAGACGGAGGAGGAGCTGGCGCGCTGTCATCAGCGGGGCCTGGTGCACGGTGCCTGTCACACTTATGTTGGTCAGGAGGCGATTGCTGCTGCGGTGTGTTCGCATCTTGGACCTGCCGACAGTGTGTTCAGCACTCATCGAGGTCACGGGCATGCACTGGCGAAGGGACTGCCACCGCACGAACTGATGGCCGAGCTGTTTGGTCGGGTGTCGGGGTGTTCGCGTGGCCGCGGTGGCTCCATGCATCTGTTTGCTCCGGAAATCGGCATGATGGGGACCAGTGGGATCGTGGGGCCCTGCATATTGCAGGCCTGCGGTGGTGGCTACAGCTCGAAGATCCTCGGCAATGGCACTGTGGCCGTGGCATTTTTCGGGGATGGGGCAGTGAACAATGGTGCTTTCCATGAGGGCCTGAACATGGCCAGCATCTGGAAACTGCCGGTCCTGTTTGTCTGTGAGAACAATCAGTTTGCCACGGAGGTTCCGTTTTCCTACGCCAGTGGCATACCGCAGGTGGGGCGACGTGCCGCCAGTTACGGGATGGAGGGAGTGGAGCTGGATGGGAATGATGCCGTGGCGATTGCCGAAGCTGCAGCACAGGCCGTCTCGCGGGCTCGTGCCGGTCAGGGACCGACGCTGCTGGAGTGTCGCACATATCGCACTCGCGCGCATTCCGAGGGTATGGGTGATTTCACCTACAGAACTCGTGAAGAGGTTGAGCAGTGGAAGACTCGCTGTCCCCTGCTGAAACTGCGGACGGATCATTCCCATCTTGCGTCACAGTTTGCTGAGATTGATGCCGAAGTGGCACAGCTTGTGGCCGCATCGAGAGTTCGGGCGGAAGCGGACCTGCCTCCGCGGGCCGAAGATGCTGCGACGCACGTGTATTCGACCGGGCTGCCTGCTGCTGGTGTCGTTGCCGTTGAACCTGCCGCAGGGTCTCGAGTGGTGACGTGGAGTCAGGCTGTACTGGAAGCCCTGAGTGGCGAGATGGCTCGCAACCCGGCGATCTTTGTGATGGGTGAGGGCATTGGGAAGCGCGGCGGAAACTTTGTGACCACAAAGGGATTGTATGAAGTGCACGGGCCTGAGCGTCTGTGTGATACGCCGATCTGCGAGCGGGGTTTTGTTGGTCTGGCCTGTGGTGCCGGAATGACCGGGACTCGGCCGGTCATCGACTTTATGTTTGCCGATTTCATCCTCGATGCGGTTGGCGAGATCATCAATCAGATCGCCAAGATGCAGTACATGTCCTGCGGTCGACTGAAGATGCCCGTACTGCTGCGTGGCTGCATAGGTGTGGGGCATTCGGCGGCGACTCATCATTCCGGCAGCTATTACTCGATGTACGGAGCCGTTCCGGGACTGCGGGTGGCGGTGCCTTCGAATGCCTATGACGCGAAAGGGCTGCTGCTGCGTGCCCTGCGTTGCGATGACCCGGTGATGTTTCTCGAGCATCGCGAGCTGCTGAGTCTGAAGTGTGCGGTCCCGTCTGAACACTATGAAATTGAGTTTGGACGGGGGCGAATTGTGCGAGCGGGCACGGATGTGACTGTTGTGGCGCTGGCACGCATGGTGCATGTTGTGCAGCAGCAGGCTGAATCGCTGCAGCAGCAGGGGATTTCCGTGGAGTTGATTGATCCGCGGACGGTCTCACCGCTGGATACGGATCTGATTCTGAAATCCGTTGAGAAGACAGGGCGTCTGCTGATTGTCGAGGAGACTCCGGCGGCCTTTGGGCTCGGTGCCGAGGTGGCTGCTCGCGTGGCGGATGCCGGGTTTGACAGCCTCGATGCTCCGATTCGGCGAGTGAGTGGCGTATTTGCTCCGACCCCCTACAGCCCGGCCCTGGAATCTGCGGTGGTTCCTGATGCAGACCAGATTGCAGCGGCCATTCGGCAGTTGCTGAGTGAATAAGGGGTGTTCAGTTTTTTCAGAATCACCCGAGGCTTGAAAGCGGAAATTGCAGGTGTCTGGTATGGCAGTGCAGATCACAATTCCTCGGCTTGGCTGGTCGATGGAGGAAGGGACATTCGCCGGCTGGCGAAAAGCTGACGGCGATCCGGTGCGTCGCGGCGATGTTCTGTTCGAACTGGAGGGTGAGAAGGCGCTGCAGGAGATCGAGGCGGTCGATGAGGGGACTCTGCGCATCCCGGCAGACGCGCCTGCCGTTGGTGCGGTACTGAAGGTGGGTGCGGTGATCGGCTGGCTGACTGCTGCTGGTGAGGCGTGGCCACCTGTTGTCCCTGACGGCAGCGGGGGAAGCATGGCGAATTCGGCTGCGGAGGATTCGGCGGTACTCGGAGATGCTGCTGCGGAGATATTGCCGGGTGATGGGGCGTGCGGAAGTCCAGCCGTGCGTCGACTTGCTCGGCAGTTGAAGGTGGATCTGCCGCGTGTGCGTGGAACCGGTCGTGGCGGTCGAGTGACTGAGGATGACGTGCGGGCCGCTGCGGTGCAGGGGCCAGCGGCTGTTGTTCAGACTTCGGGTGTGGTTGTGAATGCCGTTGTGCGCTCAACACCACGTGCTCGCAGAGCTGCCCGCATGCATGGGATTGAACTGTCCGGTCTGCAGGGCACAGGCAGTGGGGGGCGAATTCGCGAAAAAGACGTGCTGGCTGCCGCAGCCGCCTCCGGCGGGCAGCGGTTGGCCCGGACGGAAAGTGGCCGGACGGTCCTGCAGGGACGGCGAGCGGTGATTGCTCGTCGCATGCGTGAGAGTCGTGATCGCACAGTGCCCGTGACGATCACCAGAACCCTGAATGCCGACAATCTGGTGGGGCTGCGTAATCAGTTTCGCAGTTCCGGAGCGGAGCCGGTTCCGGCGTGGCACGATCTGATTGCAAAGCTGACCGCCGAATGCGTTGTGAAGCATCCGATCATGGGGACGCGATGGTCCGGAGAGGATGCGGTGCTGCCGGATCTTCAGTCAGTTTGTCTGGGGCTGGCTGTGGACACTGCTGACGGGCTGGTGGTACCGGCCCTGCCGAATGTGAGGGGAAAATCTCTGTTGCAACTGGCCCGGGATTCACAGGCCGCAATTCAGAGGGCTCGCGAAGGGCGATTGTCTTCCGCCGACCTGACGGCCGCCATTTTCACAATTTCGAGTCTGGGTGGTCTGGGAATTGATGCCTTTACTCCGGTGATCAATTATCCGGAGACGGCCATTCTGGGAGTGGGCGTGATTCGTCGCGTCCCGATGGTGCGGGACGACGAGCGAATTGTTGTCGGGCAGCAGTTGACCCTGAGTCTGACTTTTGATCATCAGGTCATTGACGGAGCACCTGCGGCGAGGTTCCTGCAGGACCTGGTGCAGTTGCTGGAGAATCCGGCTGCTGCCCTGCTTTCTGCGGATGCCTGACTACCTGTCCGATTTGAATCGATACAGGCTGCCGAAGGGTGTCGTGAAGTAGACTTCGCCTTTTTCGTCGGTACCGAATGACATTACGGGCAGGTTTTCTCCGGTCAGTGAGTAGTTCGCTTTTACCTGCTCAGCGGCCACGTCGTAGTCGAGGGCCCACAGTCGGCCTGTGACATAGTCGGCGTACACGTAACGTCCGATGAGTTCCGGCACCGCGGTGCCGCGATACACGGTGCCACCGGTGATGGATTTGCCGATATCGTGAGCGTATTCGAAGATCGGGTCCACGAGATCCGGTCGTGCTCCGTCGTTGCCATCCGGTCGAAACCAGTGTTTGCCTTCGCGAACATTCCAGCCGTAGTTTCCGCCTTTTTTGATGATATTGATTTCTTCCCAGAGGTTCTGGCCAACATCAGCCGCCCACAGCAGGCCGGTGGACGAATCAAACGACATTCTCCAGATATTGCGAACGCCATAGGCATAAATTTCCGGTCGGGCCGGCAGCATTTTTCCACGCGGGCCGGCGGGGACTTCGCGACCCACGAACGGGTTGTCTTTGGGGATGGCGTAGTTCAGGCCCGGATCTTTGCTGTCGACGTCAATTCTCAGAATGGAGCCCAGCAGGGTGGTGAGATTCTGTCCGTTACCAAGCGGATCGTTGCCACTGCCGCCGTCTCCGAGTGCGATGTAGAGAAATCCATCGGGGCCGAAGGCAATTGTGCCGCCGTTGTGGTTCCAGAAGGGCTGAGGAATTCGGATGATTTCCTCTTCGCTGGCCGGGTCAGCGACGGCCGGGTTGTCTTTGGAGACGCGGAATCTGGAGACCTTGCACAGGTGATCCTGTTCGGTGGAATTGTAGTAAACGAAGAGTTGTCCGTTCTGCTGAAACTTTGGGTGGAAGGCCATTCCCAGCAGACCTTCTTCGTTCTGGTTGTCGGCGTAAACACAGCGTTCCTCGATGTCGAGGAACACGGTGGATTCTTCGCATTCCTGGTCGTTCGGGAAGACGCGAATGACACCTTCCTGTTCGGCCACGAAGAGTCGATTTGAGCCGTCACCTGCATGTGTGACGACGATGGGACGACGGAAATCGAGATTCGGGAAGGCCCGTTCCGCAGACACTGCCAGCGGAGTATCGACGACCGCTGGTTTTGTGGATTGCCCGCAGGCAACGGAACCCGCAAGGAGGGTGCAGAGTACAGGGCCCAGCAGTCCGGACGCAAATTTCAGCATGATCTGGCTCCGTGGAGAATTCGGGTGAAGGAGTTTTCAGAAGGGCAGTTGGTCTTCGGCGTCGCTGGCTGTGCCACCAGCCTCGCGTGGTCTGCGTCGACCGGGTGTGATCGACTGCGAGTCCTTCGACAGTGTAGCGCGCCCGTCAAACGGGGCCGTCTCGGGGGCACCGGATGCACCGATGCGAGTGACAATCTCGATCCGCTGAGCCGCTTCATCAAGTCGCCGATGACACACTCGGAGAAGTGCCATGCCGCGTTCGAATCGTTGCAGTGACTGGTCGAGTGGTTCCTGGCCGGATTCCAGTGAGGCAACGATCTGCCCCAGCTCGGCCATTGCGATTTCCAGAGCGGGTTCGCTGCCGGAATCGGGTTGCTCTTCAGACTCTTCTGCTGTCAGTTTTTTGCGGGCCATGGGTGCATTCAGATGGTTTCAGGGGGACAGGCTGCCGGTGGAATCATCGCGGGACGGCTATGGACTGGCAAGGCTGCTGGAGTGGGATTCCGGGGTCAGTTGTAAAACGTCTGCGGGCGAACCCGTCAATCGGGCATCCAGCCATGGGCCGGAAAAAAAACGACTGAGCAGCCAGCGAAAAGCCGGCAGCGTCCGAGCCACAGCCTGTTCGGTTTCAGCGGGGGTCGCAAGCGCGGTGAAGCCATCGAGGGTGAGTGAACACGTCCATTTTTCAGTGCGTTCAAGTTCTCGAGCACGTTCCAGCAGTCGTTGTGCCCAGATCATTCCGTAGATGTCCTGGAACAGCAGCCACAGTTGTGTGGTCTGCTGATGCAGTGAAGCTGACTGCTGCAACCGAGCATGGTGGTGACGCAGGCAGGAGCCAGCGAGGCCGGTCGCCAGCATTTGACCGAATGCAGCCGAGAGGAAGAGCCACGGCGAATGTGGCAACCACGGCACAACCGGGCTGACGGCTGTGAGTGTTGTTCCCAGCTGCACGAGGCAGGCGAGGGTCATTCCGCGCCCCAGCCCGGGAGCGGTGCTCATCAGAGCCACAAGTAAAAAACCGCTCAGTGCCGGCAGGCTCAGCTCAATCGGAATGCGACCGTTTGAGTTTACAATCTGGATGGCTCCCGGCCACGCCAGCACAAAAACCAGCGGCAGCACAACAAACCACTGCCACGCCGCGACACCGGGACGGCGGGCGCCCAGCAGGCACACTGCCGGCGTCAGCATCAGTATCGCAGCCAGATACTGCGATCCCGAAGTCCACGCCGGACTCAGTACTGTGAAAGGGCCTGACAGGACCACGGCTGCCAGCAGACTCAGAGCGGAGATCTGAGTCCAGTACCACGAGTATTGAGAGGTCATTCCGGTATGCAGCGTGCGTTGTCGCAGCACCTGCCAGCAGTTCATGGCTGCCAGTCCGGTCATCAGCCATGCGTATGCCAACATGATCAGAAATCCGTGAGAATTGCCGAAAAGTACCGAGACGCAACGAACGACGACCGTGTCCGGGGCCGGGGAAACGGTTGCTGCGGTCGCGCAGCATGGTGCGTCTGCAGCGGTTTTTCCATGCCTGCGGTCAGCGAATGCAGATTTCCGCGGAATCGGACTGTGCTTTCCAGCCTGCAGGCTCAGGCCTCGTTGGATAATACCGGGGTGCACTGCCCCAGATACCCCGACTGCCCGGAGCGCAGGAACTCATGACTCGTTCAGCCTCGATCACTCGCAATACCGCCGAAACACAGATTCAACTGTCCCTGAATGTCGATGGCAGCGGTCAACCCGATATTTCAACCGGAGTGGGCTTCTTTGATCATATGCTGACGCTGCTGGCCCGGCATTCCCTGATGGATCTGACGGTCAGGGCGGTGGGGGATCTGCATGTGGACCATCATCACACAGTTGAGGATGTGGGGATCTGTCTGGGGCGCTGTCTGCTGCAGGCCATCGGTGATAAGCGGGGCATTCACCGGTACGGGCATTTCACTCTGCCCATGGAAGAAACGCTGGCGACGACGGCGGTGGATCTCAGCGGTCGCACGGCATTCGTCTGGAAGGTGGAATTTCCGACGGAAAAGATCGGAGAATTCGATACTCAACTGGTCCAGGAATTCTGGACAGCTGTGGCGTCGAATGGGCTGATGAACCTGCACTGCATTGTGCATCACGGCAGCAACAGTCATCACATTTCCGAATCCATTTTCAAGTGTCTGGCTCGTTCATTGCGCATGGCCTGTGCAATTGATCCCCGCCAGCCGGGAATCCCCAGTTCCAAAGGCACTTTGACCGGCTGAAGACTGGTTCGTCCCCCCTCCGGGGAATGCGTCGTCCACTTTGACAGCGTGGCAGCCGTTGTTTGTCACAGCAGGCGTCATCTCGCTAGACTTTCGTGCCGTGTAGTGCGGGTGCGTCCCGAGTTCGATTTGTCTGCGAGGAACGGAATGATGAGTCTGCTGAAGAGGTTGCAGTTGCTGTTGTGTGGCGTGGTGCTGGTCTGTCAGACGGTGCTGGCTGATGAGGGCATGTGGCTGTTCAATGATCTGCCTTTAGGTTTGCTGAAGCAGCGTTATGGATTTGAGCCGACGAAGGAGTGGTCTGAGCATCTGATGAAGTCCAGTGTCCGCTTCAATGTGGGTGGATCGGGTTCCTTCATTTCCAGTTCCGGACTGGTGCTGACAAATCACCATGTCGGTTCGGATACTCTGGCGAAGCTGTCCACTCCTGAGCGCAATATCATGGAGGCTGGATATCTGGCGAAAACGCAGTCAGAGGAGTTGAAAGCACCGGACCTGGAATTGAATCAACTGATGCAGATTCGTGACGTGACGGCTGAGGTCAAGGGGGCGGTGACAGCGGGGATGACACCGCAGCAGGCGGTTGCCGCTCGTCGGGCGATCATAGCCAGAATTGAAAAGGCTGCTCTGGATGAGACCGGTCTGAAGTCCACAGTGACGACTCTGTACGGTGGCGGGCGTTATCATCTTTACATGTACAAGAAATACACCGACGTGCGGCTGGTGTGGGCGCCGGAAACGGCGATTGCTTTTTTCGGGGGTGATGCGGACAATTTCGAATATCCTCGATTCTGTCTGGATGCCACCATTTTTCGGGTGTATGAGAACGACAAGCCGGCGAAGATCGAGCATTTTCTGAAGTGGTCGGCAGCCGGCCCTGAGGAAAAGGATGTCGCGTTTGTGTCTGGGCATCCCGGTCGCACCAGCCGAATTCTCACAGTGGATGCTCTGAAGTATCAGCGTGACACGGCTCAGCCCGCGTCATTGACCAATCTGCGTCGAGCAGAGATTGTGCTGCAGCAGTATGGACTGCGTGGCCGTGAGAATGCTCGCCGCGCCCGCGAGGATTTGTTTGGTGTTCAGAATTCCCGCAAGGCACGTCTGGGAATGCTGGCAGGCCTCCAGGATCCTCTCGTCATGGCTGACAAAGTGGCGGCTGAGCAAAAGCTGCTGGCAGCGGTGAATGCTGACGAGAAGCTGAAGCCGCTGGCGGCTGCCTGGGCCGTGATTTCCGACATCACGAAGAAGCGAACTGAGATGCTTAAGAAGGGTGTCTCCGTGAATTCCTCGCTGTACGGGATTGCTTTGCAACTGGTGCAGATGGCTGAGGAAGATCGCCTGCCGTCTGAGCAGCGGCTGCCGGAATTTGCTGAGGCCGGTCGGGAATCGCTGCTGCAGCAGCTGTATTCGGAAGCTCCGATTTATGCCGATCTGGACCAGGTGCTGCTGGCAGATTCGATTTCGAAGACGCTGGAGCAGCGTGGTTTCGACGACCCTCTGTGCCAGCAGATTCTGGCCGGCAAGGGGCCTGCGGAACGTGCCGCGGAACTTGTCCGTGGTACGAAGCTGGCTGATGTGGCCTTCAGAAAGCAACTGGCTGCCGGTGGTCTGGCTGCGATTGAGAAGAGTGATGATCCGCTGATTCAACTGGCTCGCGTAATCAATCCGGAAGCTCGACGCATCCGCAGAATCACAGAGGAGCTGGATGAGCAGGATCGACAGGCATACGCCAGTGTCGCCGAGGCACAGTTTGCGGTGCTGGGGACTTCGGTTTATCCTGATGCGACCTTCACGCTGCGGCTGGCTTTCGGTCCGGTGATCGGTTACGAGCAGGACGGTCAGCAGATTCCTGCGTGGACGACAATGGGCGGTGCCTATCAGCACGAAGAAGCTCATGCGGGCCAGACCGACTACGTGCTGCCGAAATCGTGGAAAGCGGCAGAGTCGAAGCTGAACAAGTCGATTCCCTTCAACTTTGTTTCCACTGCCGACATCATCGGGGGCAATTCCGGCAGTCCGGTCGTGAATCGTGCGGGTGAACTGGTCGGCCTGATTTTTGACGGCAACATTCAGTCGCTGTCAGGCAATTATGTCTACACCGATCGTCAGTCGCGGTCCGTGTCGGTGAACTCCGGTGCGATTCGTGAGGCGCTGCGAGTCGTTTACGGTGCTACGGCTCTGGATGCAGAGCTGGGACGCTGATTGAATTGTCGCTGCGGGTGGTTCCTGGTGAGCCACCCGCAGTTTCTGTCTGCGCGTGTCACTGCATGCGATGCTGCCAGCCTCCGGGGGGCAGTCTGACGAGGTCACCGTTCGACAGTTTCAGGTGCACACCGGTTCCGGCATGCACGGTTCCAATCGGGTGAAACTGCAGATGATGCGGAGCAGCCTGCAGGATTGCAGCGGCCTCTGCGGGGACCGCCAGCAGCAGCTCGAAATCCTCGCCATCATTCAGAGCAGCCTGCAGGCGCAGTTCGCTGGTCAGAGTGTCCGGTACATCCGGGTGAATCGGGATTTGTGTGGTGTTGAGGACAGCGGAAACCCGGCTGGCCAGCACCATGCGGGGCAGGTCTGTGGCCAGTCCGTCTGAAATATCCATAAGAGCAGAGACGGGCACATGGTCAGCCAGCCAGCGAGCAGCATCCAGTCTGGGCTGGAATGTCAGGTGACGCTGGTGTTGCAGGCTGCCGCCCAAAGGGCCTGTGACAAACAGCATGTCTCCTGGTTTTGCTCCGCTGCGCAGCGGAATCTGTTTTCCCAGCGGGCTGCCGGTGAGTGTAACGTTGATGGCAAAGGGGCCGTCCCAGCTGTTGGTATCACCGCCGGCAATGACGCAGTCGTGCTGATCCGCCAGTTCCTGCAGGCCCTGATACAGCTGTTCTGAAAACCGCTGAATATTGGTGCCGAGGCTGCGGGGCAGAGCGAGGCTGATAAAAGCGGCCGTGGGTTTGGCCAGCATGGCTGCAAGGTCACTGAGATTGACGGCCAGCGATTTGCGACCGACCAGAACGGGAGAGACTTCTGTCAGTTGGAAGTGGGTTCCGTCAAGCAGCATGTCGGTGACGACGACAACTTTTCGTGAGCTGTCAGCTTCCAGAACGGCACCGTCGTCGCCGATGCCAACGAGCACCGGTGGGCGTGCTGCAAATTGTCGCTCGAGCGACTGCAGAAAATCGTTTTCCATCATGGGGAATGCAGAATTCCGTAAATTCGGGACGGGTGGTGGCTGACGGCCGGGCAGGACCGGGTGAAATACGGTATTTTGCCCGGTGACTCGAGAGACGGAAACGCTGCTGTTGACCGAATTCCGAGTGATTTCCCGAATCGTGTATGGCCTATTGTGATTCATCAGCCGGGTAAGACATGAGAATACTGATTTCAGAACAGCGGATTTCTGAGCGAGTGCAGCAGTTGGGGCAGCAGTTGTCCGCCCATTACTCGGGGCGTCCACTGACGATTGTGGCGGTGCTGACCGGCAGTCTTGTGCTGCTGGCGGATCTGATTCGCTGCATTTCGACTCCACTCAAGGTCACACTCATTTCTGCATCCAGCTATGGGGGGACGCGTACGACCTCCGGAGAGCTGTCGATCAACGATTCAATGCTGTCGGATCTGACTGGTCGGGATGTTCTGGTGCTGGACGACATCTTTGACACGGGCAGAACGATCGACGGTCTGCTGCAGCACCTGCAGGTTCGGAATCCCGCCAGTCTGAAGACGGCAGTACTGTTGTGGAAGCCCGCCAGAACTGAGGTCAGTTTTCGGCCGGATTACTGCGGATTTGAGATTCCCGATGAATTTGTGGTGGGGTATGGACTGGACTACAACGATCATTTTCGGCATTTGCCGTTTATCGGTATCCCGGATGCCGAGGATCTGCAGGCGGCGGTGTGAGGTGCTGGCCCGCCGGTGTGTTTGTACGGAAATGACAGAGGGTCACAATCGCACGGGGACCCCGCGGTCGGCGAGGTAGCGTTTGGTTTCAGGGATGGTGTGTGTCCCGTAGTGGAAGATGCTGGCTGCAAGTGCCGCACTGGCACCTCCGGTGGTGACTGCCTGATAGAGGTGTTCGGGGCACCCTGCCCCTCCGCTGGCTACGACGGGAATTGAGACGGCGTCAGCGACGGCCCGCGTGATTTCAAGGTCGTAACCGTCCTTTGTGCCATCGGCATCCATGCAGGTCAGCACGATCTCGCCGGCTCCGAGGCGTTCAACTTCGCGGGCCCAGTCAACGGCCTGCAATCCTGTGGGCAGCCGGCCGCCGTTGATGTGCACGTCCCACAGTTCCTGCCCGTTGACGTGGATGCGTTTCGGATCGATGTTGACGACGATGCACTGGCTGCCGAATCGCAGGGCGGCTTCGCGGACAAATTCGGGCTGGCGGACGGCCATGGAGTTGATGGAGACTTTGTCACAGCCCGCATTCAGCAGTCGGCGAATATCGTCCAGCGTGCGGATTCCGCCGCCCACCGTCAGGGGCATGAACACCACTTCGGAGGTGCGTGCGACAACATCCAGAATGATGTCGCGCTGTTCGTGACTGGCGGTGATATCCAGGAATACCAGTTCATCTGCGCCCTGCTCTTCGTATTGGCGGGCAATCTGAACCGGGTCTCCTGCATCCTGCAGGTTGAGAAAATTCACACCCTTGACCACGCGTCCGGCGTGAACATCAAGGCAGGGGATGATACGCTTTGCCAGCATCGGAGCTGCGACCTGTGTCGTGCAGTGAAAATCGGAAATCGGGAAGCACATACCTTTGTATCTCACAGCCTGTTGTCGGGTGTTTCAATGCAGCCGGCGATGTGTTTGTCTGGTTTCGCCGAATCGGTGCTGTTTCTTTTGACTGATTGTTGAGATGACCAGCCAGACGCCCTGTTTTCGAACTGTTTCCGTGGACCTCGGTGCTCGCAGCTATCGCATTGAGATTGGCAGCGGGCTGCTGCAGCAGGCTTTGCAGTATATTTCCGGCTGGCCGGCTCTCAGTGCCGAAAGTCGGCTGCGAGTTCTGGTGGTGGCGGATTCTGCCGTCCTTGAAACACATGCTGCTGTGCTGTCACAGTCACTGCGGTCGGGCGGGATCGAGGTGCATCAGTTGCAGGTGCCTTCCGGCGAATCCACCAAGTCATGGACACAGTTGCAGCGAATCCATGATGCACTGGTGGAATTTGCGGCGGACCGGCGCACGGTGGTGGCCGCAGTGGGTGGAGGTGTGACCGGGGATCTGGCCGGATTTGCCGCCGCCACGTATGCTCGTGGACTCAGGTTTCTGCAGGTTCCGACAACTCTGCTGTCGATGGTGGACAGTTCCGTTGGTGGCAAGACGGGAATCAATCACCCGCGCGGCAAGAATCTGATTGGCGCGTTTCATCAACCTGTTGGAGTGCTGATAGATCAGTCGGTTCTGCAGACGCTGCCTGACCGCGAATACCGAGCGGGCCTGGCCGAGGTTGTGAAGTACGGAGTGATTCTGGATTCCGGGTTCTTTGACTATCTTGAGTCCTGTGTTGCCGGCCTGAACAACCGCGACCCGCAGGTACTCAGTACGGTCATCTCGCGCAGCTGCGAGTTGAAGGCCGATGTGGTTCGGCAGGACGAGTACGAAACAACGGGCCTGCGAGCCGTGCTGAATTACGGACACACATTCGGGCATGCGTTCGAAGCTCTGGCCGGGTACGGTCAACTGCTGCACGGTGAAGCCGTTTCGATCGGAATGATCTGCGCCAGCCGGCTGGCAGAGATGCTGGGGCGAATTTCAGCGAAGGTTACTGATCGCCAGCTGCGACTGCTGGAGGCGCTGAAGCTTCCAACGGCTGTCCCGACTGAACTGCGGGCACGACCTGATGAGATCGTGCAGTGCATGCTGCTGGACAAGAAGACGGAAGGCCGTGAGCTGCGGTTTGTGCTGCCCTCGCGAATGGGCCACGTGGAAACCGTACGCGGTGTTACCGCCGAAATGGCTGTCAGTGTCCTGTAGCTGAGTGTCAGGTGGTTGTGTTCAGCAGCCATGGTCAGCGGTTCGAGCACGCAGCGAATCGACAGCTACGGCAGCGACAGTGATTGTTCCGGTAATCAGGTACCGCAGTCCCTCGCCGGCGCCAGCATGAGCCAGCCCGGTCTGCAGCACTGCAATAATCAGGACTCCCAGAAAGGTGCTGAGCACGGAACCGCGTCCGCCGGAAAGACTGGTTCCGCCAATGACTGCCGCGGCAATGGCCAGCAGTTCAAATCCCCGCGCTCCACCCGGGTCACCGGTGCTCAGCCTGGAAGTTTCGATGACTCCGGCAGCCGATGCACACAGCCCGCTGAGCAGAAATACCATCAGCCGCAGGGGCCGGCAGTCAACGCCGCTGAGTCGAAGTGCGGACTCATTGTCACCCAGAGCTCGGCACCAGCGACCGAAGACGGTTTTTGTCAGTACAAAGTGAGCCAGCAGAACCAGCAGAGCGGCGGTCAGAAACGCCGGAGACACGCCAGCACCGGGAATCGGACTGCTGAGCCACTCCACACGTGCACCGATGAATTGGGGCCTTGATCCTGTTGCCAGCAGCGCGAGGCCTCGGGCGGCCTGCAGTATGCCGAGGGTCACGATGAACGAAGGCAGACGCGCAAAGGTAACGATGCTGCCGCTGAGCAGACCGCTCAGCATTCCCACTGTCAGGCAGGCTGTGGCGGCAGCCGGCAGTCCCCACTGATGCTTTGCCATCAGCAGGCCAAGGCAGGCTGAAGTCAGGGCCAGCACCGAGCCTGCGGACAGATCAATCGCACCGGTAATCAGAACAAATGTCATACCGATGCTGACCACGGTGATGGCCGGAATCTGATTCAGCACGGCCCGCAGCGTCGCGAGGGTGAAAAACCGATCGAGGCTGAGTGAGAACAGAGCAGTCAGCAGCAGCAGCACAAGCAGCAGCGCCGCCTGTCCGGCAAGGAGTGAGCGAAGACGTTCACGCATTAACCGCTGCCCTCCCCGGTGGTCCTGTTGTCAGCCCGCGATCAGCCGTTTGAGAGCTGGCGATCGGCCCACGCTTTCAGTGCCTGCTGAGCTTCCTGCAGGGCCGCATCTCCGGCGTTTCGGGCGGACTGCAGGTCAGATACCAGATCCGACTGGCAGAAGAAGTAGAATTTGATCTTCGGCTCCGTACCCGAGGGGCGTCCGGCAATCTGAATGCGGACGGGTGCTGCCGTGTCCGAATGATAAATCAGCAGGTCACCACGGGGGCTGGTGATTGCAGAAATCCGCTGCCCTGAGGGGACTTCCGTACGGGTGCCGGCGAGGTAATCGTCAGCCTGTAC
>Ga0078894_10000066_pt1 | contig 59072 bp, 123 predicted proteins | sample LauGreSu1BDMLBSD_2_FD_67506 | JGI IMG/M metagenome (GOLD analysis project Ga0078894, IMG submission 67506) | Freshwater lake microbial communities from Lake Michigan, USA - Su13.BD.MLB.SD (version 4) (version 4) | ecosystem: Environmental > Aquatic > Freshwater > Lake | place: Lake Michigan...
GTTTGAATCGCCATGATAATTTCTCCTCTTTTGGCATAGCCCGGCTCACGGGCTGTGTATAATTATTTAGTCCAAAAGAAAAAATCAGCAGGTTATAGGCCGATTTTCTGTGAAATATTTTTAAACCAAGCTAGATCAGTTGGTTGTGTGAATATACTTTCTGCAACAGGCTTACGTTCAACCCAGTTTTTATCTTCTTTTGCACGGGCTAACAGGGCTTGTGCCTGATCAGAGGGTAAACTGGCCAGTATAGCTTCTACACTGCCTAGGTCAGCACCTGTATAGTTAGGCCCTAGTAGTGTTTGCGCAATTTCATCCCACTCGTCAGCTACCAGCTCGCCTTTCTTGTTTTCGGGAGTACGTACATACAGTCCTTCCCAGGCACTGTAGACATAGCCCTTGCTCTTGGCAAGAATAGCAATCATTAACTGTTTGCTAACACCTTTGTAGGGACTGCCTTTGGGTATTTTATGCTGATGATACTTGGAAACTTTGGGCACCTTACGTATGCATTCTAAGTCTACTTGGTGTGCGTTAGGGCCATAGGGCATACGTACAAACACGTTGACACCTGCTTGGCTGGTCTGTAGGCCCATTTCTTCAATGGCAGCTGCCAGTGCTTTTCGTGCGGCTTTTTCAACTGTGTCCTTTTTATCTGCTGGATTGGGTTGAACATTAAGTGCTTGTATAATATGGTCTAAGTCGACCATATTATCTAGGTCACTAGCTAATTCTTCTGGATCTTTGTCTGGATCACTAGTCGAGCCGACGGCCACAGCTTCAAGCCCTAGCTTGGCTAGGTATTTGTTCATTTTAGCTCTTAGTTCGTCTGCATGTTTCTTTTTAAACGGAACAGTGTCACTAAAAATTCTACTGCCTTTTTCAGCCATTGTTTTTTGATTCCTGAATCTTCTTAATACCACGTTTAAATTTAGTGATATCGCCAGTTTTAATGCTGTTAATGAATCGGCGCTCTAATTCAGCGGCAGTTTCAATATCGTAATTCTCACGTATAAGTGACAGTAGATTAACAGCACCCTGTATAATATTAGAGGCGCGGCTTTCTACGATCATATCAGTATTACGACTGAGACCTAGATCACTGAGTTCCTGCAAGATACTACGGGTACTTTTACGCATATTTGGTTTTCCTATCTTTATTTATTGTAAACGAATTATTTGATTTAAGCAAGAGAGCTGATGATCTACATTTTTGTGCAATGCCAGCATGAATAGGCTAAATAATATCAGTAGAAACCATGAGTGACTACACACACAGAGGATACACAAATGAAATACATATCAATCAAAATGCTGTCTATGCTAGAACGTCTAAGTGAAATGTTCCCAGGTAGCAGTTACCAAACCCGCTTGGATTCATATCTAAGCACCAAAGGCATTACCGATGCCGCACAGTTGGAAAATTACATCCGACAATTTAATTCTCAAAAGGAAACGTATCTATGAAAAACTTTTTAACCACACTATACCAACTTAGTCTAAGTATCGGACAAGCTAGAGCCGCATCTGCACTGGCTCGCGCTGGAAGACTGGAAGAAGCTAAAGCACTAATGGTAAAATAAACTACAATTATCTATTGCTATTTCTTAAAAAGACATATATAATAACACATACTTTTACACACAGGAGACAATTATGTTTACACCACATTTCTTTATTGAAACATTTCAAAGCACTAAGAAACTAGTAACGGATCAAGTATTCAAAGATCCAGCATTAAACAAGGCTGCACACGCCTATATCGATGCACAGACCCAGTTTGCAAAAATGGCAGTCAATAACACCATTGACATGGCCAAATATTCTGTAGAATCAGTATCTAAAGTACTGTTTCCAAAGAAGGAAGGTACCGCCTAAGGTACAAGACATACACACACAAGGAGAAATACTATGTCATTTGAAACACCAAAACTACCAGAAGTTAAATTTAACAAAAACGGATATGAGATCCGTGCTGACATCCTAGCTATGGCTAAGGATCATGTACAGAACGAGTTCAACGTTAAGTTCCAAGGTTGGGAATTAACTGCCGCCCGTGATGAAAAGACTGGACAAATTGTCAGCACAGTTAGTATGCCAGAGTTCCCAGGAATGGACAAAGTTCTCGAGGCAGCTGAAAAGTTCTATGGCTTCGTCAATACCGGCGCCAAGAAGTAAGCATAGCTTTTTCGCAAGGTAAGCGTTACATCCAAATAAAAAGGACCTTCGGGTCCTTTTTTATTGTCTAACTTTTGCAAGTCTAACAAATTCAAATATCTTAAACCACATCCAGCCAGCATCAAACTCAAACCAACGACGGCTTAGTTTGGGGTTAGCAGGATCTAAATGATGATTGTTGTGTAGTTCTTCACCACCAATTAGTATTCCCCAAGGAACAACATTGTGCGAATGATCCTTGGTTTCACCGTTGCGATATCCCCACCAGTGTCCTACCCCGTTGATAAAGCCAGCGGCCCAGAATGGGATCCACAGCATCTGTACACCCCACACCAAGAATCCCCAAGGTCCAAAGAACAGTAAGTCTATGACTAGCATTAGAAGAATACCGAGGCGGTGGTGGGGAGTATACAGTTTGCGTTCAATCCAGTCTTTAGGGGTGCCCATGCCGTACTTCATGATCATATCAGCATCACGCCCTGCGCGATTGTAGAATTTAACTCCGCCAAAGACTAATTGCCAAATGCCAAATACATGCGGGCTATGCGGATCACCTTCTACATCTGTGTTTTGATGATGCTTGCGGTGGATAGCTACCCATTGCTTGGTAGTCATACCGGTAGTCAACCATAACCAGAAACGCATAAAGTGACTTAGCACAGGATGGAACTCTATGCCTCTGTGGGCCTGGCCTCTATGCAGGTACATGGTAACGCAAATTATAGTAATGTGTGTAGCTACGAGTGTGTATATAATTTCAGTCATTATTCAATTGATCTCAGTGAGAATAGTCTAGGGTGCATTTTGCCCCAGTTTCGCATGATTACTGCCGCCTCTGCGTTGGCTTCATTTTCTTGTGGACTACCTGTAGCACCCGGATCATCACCGGTGAGAGCACCTGTTAAGTCTTGCCTGTAGTGTACTAGCTCGTGAGCCAGTGTACGACACACATCCATGATATGTCTATCTTTAACTGTGATCATGATGTGCTTGCCGCCGTAGCCACCAAAACTCTTATTCTCCACACTACGATTGTGATCAAATACAATGTCAAACTTTGGCAACTGTTCTAGTTCTAGATGTTCAGCGGCATAGCGTATAAAACTATGCAGAATCTTGTAGGTGCTCTTACGATCAAGACTTTCAGTTAGGAGTTCTCTAATTTTCATTTCTTAGCCTTCTTTGGCACACGTTGAGGTAATGCTTTGATGTTTTTACCTTTGTCAGCTCGATTAAATTCTTTAGCAACACTCTGCTTCATGCCGACTTTTTTAGCAAACTCTGGGTTGTGAGCACTAGCGGCCATTAGGTTTGCCTGCGCTTGACTAACAGAGCGTTCGCCTATGTTCTTGTCTATGCCACGGCTTTGAACCCCACCCTTTCTACGCTTGGCTGCAAGCTCTCCGATGCCGTGACGTATCTGCTCCAGATTCTGCTCCAGTCCCATAAACATTCCGCCTTTGGCTAGCCGTGTAATCTTTTCCCAAACTACTAGATCATTGCTTTCTGCTAGTTCAGCTAGTTCTTTTAACTGAGCACGGGCACTCATGATGCGCCCTTTTAAAGTCATAGGATTAGCCTTTTCATGACCGTATATGTTTGGATTATTTGGATCATCTGTTGCCGCAATTGGAGTTTCTAGTAATTGTTGTATTTTCATATTATATCTTAGTTTGCTGTTACCGCAACATAACATCCTGTGGCCACTGCTGTGATACAAGTGTAGTCAAGATGCACGGCTGTGTTTGAAATATCAACAGCACCGGCACCTGCTCCGTTCCAATCATCAGAACCTGTACTGCTGTAAGCATTACCAGCAACACCAAAAGTAATATCACGGCTTGTAGTTAAAGCAATGATAAGTTTAACTCTAGCACCTGCTGTATAGTTGCTCAATGTTATATTCGCTGTGCCACTAGGTGCTGTCCATAAGATAATGCTGTCTGTGGCAAAGTCAATAGTGCAGGTTGTTCCGCCACTGATTGTTCTAATGCCGCCGTCGTTGATAATCACACGCGGTGTAGTAATAGAGCCACCTGTGGCAATAGCCAAGTTAGTCAGTGTGCCTACTGATGTGATAGCAGGTTGTGCCGCTGTAGTAACCGTGGCTGCTGTACCTGATACATTACCAGTTACATCGCCAGTTACATTACCTGTTAGTACCTTGCCTGATTCCAGTGTGATACCTGTGCTACTCACTGTGGCAACTTTAGCAATGGTAGTAGCGTTTAAGGGAGTTGTCCATAACTCTATTGTACCACCTTGGTTAGTCAGTGTTTGATTGCCCAAGGCTTTGTAGATAATACGCTGATTGCCTGTGCCTGGAATGATAGTACCGTTGTGAGCAGTACCGCTGAGACGCAGAATCTCTTCACCGTCTAATACTGCTGTAGGCGCTGCCGCTGTACCGTTGTATCGTCTAGTAACAAAGGCACCAAAACTATTCTGTGCGTCATTGTAGATTCTAGATGGTGTTGGTTCTGGGCTACTGGCAATGCCAGTGATGTGCATCATAACACCAGAGTTAACTGGTGCTTGGAACACTCCGTCTAATCCACCCACAATGGTAAATGCACCTTCTGATGCGTCAGCACTAGGTACCAACAACTGTACCTGTCCATCACTCTTTACACGGAAGATTGGTTCTTCCTCTAAGGCACCGACTAAATCACCGTTGGCACGGCGAACGCTGAAGTCTCCTACAACTCTAACAGCACCTGTACCGTTAGAGGCAAAGACGATATCTTCGTCGTCATTAACGCTACTCAATACTGCGTAGTCTTGATCCTGTCGTTCTTCTTGAAAATAATCCGCAGGGTATGTTCCAGTAGTAGAAGCAAGGTTTCCAAAAGAGAAATCTAATCCTGCCGAGTCAATAATTAACTGTCCTTCACCGTTGAGGGTAACGCCTGGGCCTAGTTTAATACCGCCTAGTTTTGTAGTTGTGGCTACATCAATAGTGGCAACAAAGTCACCGTTGTGATAAACGCTTAGTTCAGATGTTTGTGGATTGAGCCAAAGTTGCCCTTGGAAGTTTGTTGTAGGTTCAGTGTTGGCAACCGTGACTAATCCGTTGAACACTTCACCACCGGCGGTGACACCATCGCTGATTCTTAATACTCGTTCAGCAGGATCAAAAAACAATCTGCCCTCGTGTCCAACATAGTTGCTTACTGTAGGACCGTTGTTGCGGCTTAACCAAAGATCATAGATGGCCATTTGATTATCCAGTTATGTCGTTATCTTCGCCAGCTTCTTGTGCGATAACTGCTTTGATACCAGTTAGTTTTTTAATGTCATCTAGCTCGTCGCCGCTGTCATACACATTGTCAACACCGGTAGCTTTCTTTAACAGTTCAAGTTTGGCCTGCAGAGGCGGAATCATTACACCAGTTACTTCAACATCCTTGTCGCCTGATTCAGCACCATCATCAACATCATGTCGAAAGTGGTCTGCTGTTGGACCTGTGTTTGCTGGACGAGCTGTTTCTCCGCCGCCTTCAATGCCATCTAACTTGTCTGCTAGATTGCGTAAAATATCTGCCATTTTCATAATTCAATTTTCCTTAAGGTGTTTCAATCCATGGTCTGCCAACTACGAGGCCGCCCACGTTAGGATTATTAACTACCGTGTTATCATCGTATTGGGTGGGCAACTGTGTGATATCGTAAGTTGCTCTAGGGTTATCTACTGCGGCACGATCTGTAGCCGCTAGGTCTAGTTTAGCCTTTTGTCTAAGCTCTTTTGTTTCCAGTGTCGATATGCCGTTAGCTGCCATTATTTGAATCCTCTGCGTATATTTATGCTTAAATATACTACTATGATAAACAAAGAACCCTTCGTAAACTTAATCAAAACTCTTAAAGACAACGGCAAATATCGCGTGTTTAATGATATAATGCGCGAGCGTGGAGACTTTCCTAAAGCTATTTGGTACGGACCTTACAACATCAAGAACATTGTAAACTGGTGCTCTAACGATTACCTGGGTATGGGACAGCACAAAGTAGTGTTAGATGCTATGCACACAGCTTTAGATCAAACAGGTAGTGGTTCAGGTGGTACTCGTAACATTGGCGGTACCAGTCATTATCACGTGGCTTTAGAACACGAGCTTGCTCAGCTACACAACAAGAGCAAAGCACTGTTATTCTCTAGTGCCTATGTAGCCAACGAATGGACCTTGATTGCCCTAGCTAAGATTATTCCCAACATTGAGTTTATTAGCGATGAGAACAATCACAACAGTATTATCGTTGGTATTAGTCACAGCAAGGCCAAAAAGAGTGTGTTCAAACACAACGACATGCAGATGCTAGAAGAGATGGTTAAGGCCAGCAAAGAAGCAGGCAATGTTCCTTGTATTGTGTTTGAAAGTGTTTACAGTATGGACGGCGATGTAGGCGACATTCGTGGAATTTGCGATATTGCTGACAAGTACGAGGCTATTACCTATATTGACGAAGTTCACGCTGTCGGTCTATATGGACACACCGGTGCTGGCAAAGTAGAAGAGCTGGGACTAGAAGGACGTATTGATTTTATCAACGGAACACTGGGCAAAGCCTATGGAGTTCAAGGTGGATATGTAGCAGGCGATGCTATCGTTATGGATGCTATCCGTTCAGTGGCCGCGGGATTTATCTTTAGTACCAGTATGAGTCCTGTACTGTGTGCTGGTGCATTGGCAGCGATCAAATATCTCAAAGACCACCAGGAAGTTAGAGACAAACATCAAGAACGTGCTCGTAAACTCAAGCACAGATTAAAGGCTGCGGGTATTCCTGTTATGGACATATCATCTACACACATTGTTCCTGTGCTGGTAGGGGATGCTAAGAAGTGTAAGACCATGAGTGACTTCTTGTTAAACGAACATGGTATCTATGTACAGCCGATCAACTATCCTACTGTAGATGTAGGAACGGAGCGGTTGCGTTTTGCACCTACTCCGTTTCACGATGATGGAATGATTGAAGACTTAATTGCCGCGCTTAAAGAAGCATTCCGGCAAGTTGAGTAATACCAAACACTAAGGCAGCTCGTGCTTCCGCATTAGTTGCTTCTTCGTTTAGCTTATCGGTATTGATTAAATCTTCAAGCAAGGCACGAGCTTCGTCCTTGCTCAACGCCCCTTGTTGTACACCTTCGGCAATTTGTAAGGCCATCTGAGCACGTTGCTCTGCCCAAGGTAACCCACATCCTGCTAGTTGTAATAACTGATTTTGCATTTAGAATCTCCCTTGGACAGCATGTCCAATCATGTCTGCTTGTTGTATTACTATCTTCTTCTTGATCTCGCAATACACGGAACTCACTGGTCCTTTGCTACTGCGGTCTTGAAGCTCCTTAACAGTACTATTCATACTGCTGGTAATTTTTGCAACATCTCGAGTGTCTTTAGTTTTAGAATAAATGTCTAGCCATTCTACTTGTTGAGCTAACACCTTTGATTGTTGTGCGATGTCTCCCTTACAATCAAAGTTACGACTTGTCTGCTGTATGTCTGTTATTATTTTACTCTGATTAGCATCCCACTTGCTAGGCCAATAGTCTTTTAATGAACTACACCCCGCTAACATTACTACTGTTACTACTACTGCTAGATGTTTCATAGTATTTCCTTGAAAGTTATTTCTTTGCTTGACCAGATTTCATATTGGCCATCCAATGGGCTAGTTGCCCTTTTCGACCACCTTGCTTGGCAGTTTTGCGTAGACTACTCACACTTGCTTTAGTATTAATGCCGTGACGTTTAGCATCGCCCTTGTCTTGCGGATTCTTGCCATCGGCAAAGTTTTCTTCCATGCCACCACCGTCACCACCACCGCCCATGTCACCGCTGTAGCCTGCATCAAAGCCGTAGCCGCCGTATGGTCCTGGGCCCCATGCGCCTGGGCCATATGATGCACGTCTAGCTTTTCTGCGCTTACGTCTACGCTCTTCAAGTTGTTCTAATTCTTCTTCCATAGCGCCGCCAACTAGTTTACCACGTAGACCTTTTTGGTTTTTTTCTGGACTGCCTAAGACCGTGCCTTTTACATCGACTTTGGCTTTGGCTTTTAGTTGTCCAGCTGGGCCAGCTTTTTGTCCTACTTTGTCTCCTGCAAACTCTTCATTTATTTGTGCGGCTTGAACTGCCTGCTGTGCGTAACGCAGAAGAATGCCTTGTTTAACCAGTGCGTCAACAACCTGTTGTTCAGTCATTCCCTGCGCTAATAGCTGTCTAGCCTTCTGAGCTAGAGCCTGCATGTCGATGCCTTCGACTAAGGTAAATTCACTCGCTCTCATAGGGTATTCCTGCAAGTCCGCAACCAAAGCGAGCAAGACCTTCTATCATGTCGTAATAGAATTGAGTGATTAGTTGCACCATGATTGTTTTGCTTCACCGTAGTATTCACGGGCTAGCCCGTTAGCAATAAGCCCCTGACGAATGCTCTGTCCGTTTACCAAGATGTCTCCCAATATACGGCCACCAAACTTATCCCATCCATAGATAATAACTTGGTGCTTTGGATGGGATTGTAGGGCTTGAGTTGTAAATTTACTCGCCAGTTGCGCTCGCTGGTCTTCTTGTGGACATTGAGCACGGTGTCCTTTTTCTGGGGTGTCAACTCCGTAGATGCGTACTGCAAGTTCTGGCTTAAGGGGTGCTGGTAGAAAGGGAGCGGCGATTACAATAGTATCGCCATCACTCACTCTAATAATCTGTGCATCGTATGTTGCTGAGTTCTTTGGCATCTTGCCTTGTGCAAGTGCCAGTGTTGGAACTAGCAATAATACTGCTAATAATTTCTTCATATATACTCCGTGTTAATAACTGAAGTATTTACCTAATTAAAAGCTGTTATTGAACCAACCCACCCGCTTACCGGTTGCAATTCGCTGGTCATATGCTTCCACTGAGCTAGGAAAGCGCCATGCCCATACTGCAACTAATACCATAAAGATACCTGTATAGACTACACCACGCATGGGTACGCCACTGACAATCATCAGTATTAGACTAACACTCATTGAAGCTAGCATAAAGAACTTTAGCTTTAAGGGAAACACACGCTTTTGATTCCAGTTGTTAATAAACGGTCCAAAGGTCTTGTGATTCATTATCCAGGCATGCATACGTGGACTGCTCTTGGCAAAGCAATAGGCCGCAAATACTACAAAAGGACTGTAAGGTAGGCCCGGAGTAATGACTCCTACATAGGCCATACCTAAACTTAAAAACCCTAATATCTTCCATAAAAACTTTTTCATAAACCCCACCCTTTTTCGCTTTTCTTAGCCTGTTGGTCAAATCCGTTTTTGCACAGCACTCTGGTGCAGACTTTAGGATTGCTATCTAGTTTGAAAGGTTTATCAAAGATGTTACCGTAACTAGATCCTACTCTGCACCATCCTCTGTAGACATAACCAAAATAGTCAATGACTATTTGATCAACGCCTGCCCAGCATAAATGGCCTTTGTAATCAGTATATAGTTGATTTTCAACCCACTCAATTGGTTTTTGTTCCTGCTCTGGTATTTCTATATTATTTTCTTTAGCCCAATAGTCAAGTTGATCTTCAGCGTAGTTTAGGTAGCGATCGTTTCCTTTGTTGTGATTAGCAAACAGCAATTTTAATTTAACATTATGTCCTAGATGCTTTAACTGACTGTAGACCTCAACAGCACGGGCCCATTTAAGTGTCCAAGGCTCTGCGTTGATCACAATGGGCAATGATGCTATTGGTCTAGTAGTAGACAATATCTTAACAACTTCTAAAAAATGCGAAGTGTCTCCAATGCCATGCCAAGCTAGTGTAACTACATTAAGTCTAGGACTGGCCTTGCGCCACCACTCCAAATCAGCAGATGCATTTGTAGTGAGATCAAACTTGAATCGTTGATCTTTACAAGTGGTTATAATTTCACGGATTGGACGACTAATCGTAGGTTCACCTCCCAGAAACTCTAACTGCACTGTTTCATGAGAGGTGATACTTTCTTTGAGATTATTAAACGCTTTTAGAACCTGCTCATGATCGAGCATTGGATTACTGCCATCGTGATAATCACCGTGGCAGTAATCACATCTAAAATTACATTGATTTCCTATTTGCCACTGTATTTTTAAAGGGTTCACGTTAAGTACTCAAGCCATGCAGAATGCCTAATGTTAAAAGACATTTGCTTCCTTGTATTTACTAGTTCGTAGTAATCTGGCTTGTGTGGCTTACGCATTGGCTTTGGTTCCAACTTATCACCCTTGTTAGCATTACATGGAGAACAGGCAGTAACAGAGTTCTCAAATACGCTCTTACCGCCCTTGCTGGTAGGAATAACGTGGTCAAGGGTACAGTCACGCTTTTCTAACTTAGTGCCACAGTACTGGCAGATGTATTTGTCGCGTAGATATACATTCGCTCTTGAGAAACGAATTGAAGTCTTTGGCTTCATGTAATCGCGTAAGATCAAAACACTAGGCACTGGTGTTTCCCAACGTGCCGATCTTACAATCCAATTATCGTGCCAAGCCAATACTGTGGCCTTTTCTAAGACCATGTACTTGATAGATTCTTGCCAATCAATAACTGAAAGCGGCATATAGCTTACTGGGTTACCGTCAGCATTCAACAACAATGTGTCTGACATGATGTACCTTCTTACGGGGATAAAACTGTATTATATACTCTTTTGAGTATTTATGCAAGTATATTTTGGGCGAATTCTTGTCCAGAACGCTCTAAAACCTGTACCCATTGATCCTTAAGATCGTGCTCAAAAACCAAAGTTGGTTCACTAGTAGCTGTACACCAACTGGTTTCTGGACTCCAAGGTGGAATTCCTTTGATTTCGCCCGATAATTGATTTGGGCTCCAACCACACATGCCTAGGAACATACGCCATTGTTTTGGAACATGTCCCATGGCCAGTCTTGGCAGTATGTCTTCTGCAGAACTAATACTAAAGTGCTCATTGACCAGCATGGTGTTACTGCAACGCCAATCATTAGTGTGTAAGAAACTAAGACTCTTTACGTTGATAGGTCCACCTAGGTATAGATAGCCTGGGAGGTCTAGTTCTATACCTATCTGTTGAGCAAACTCATTAATAGTCATTTGACTACGTTTGTTCAGCACTAGACCTAAACTGCCGCTGGCATGATCTTCTGTGATAAGAACTACAGTTTTATACCAGAAGGTGCCTTTAACTGCTGGCGGCGCTATTAATAATTGACCTGCATGATTCATACTCATAGTTATGCCTTAGACAAGTCTAATAAAACGATTTAGGTTTTGTGAACGCTGTACAGCTTTTGTTTCTTTGTATTGTGGAACTTCAAAATATATTGTAAACCATTGCGAAGCCTCTTGTGGAGTAGCAAACTGTTTACTTAGGTACTGGCGACCTTCTGGCTCACTAAGTGCAAAGTCAAGCTGACCTTGCCAATTTCTCCACCAGTCGTTACCTAGTGCCTTGTACAAGGCAATTCTTCTAGGACCGTTGTGATTGAAAAGGCCCCAGCTGGCACCTTGTTTGCCGTCGTTAGGATTAATTGAGGCTGCGTCAAAACTAGATTCTGCTTCAATATTAGACAGCATGCCTACAATGTGATTAGCAGACAGTCCTTTTGATTTGAGATAGGTAGCTATTTGCCCTGAACTTATAAAATTAGTTACTGATAGTTTACCGGTAGGTGTTGGATATTGTCCTAAAGCATTAGGACCCATGCTGATACTATCTCGAGGTTGTATCTTTCCTGACTGAGTAGGTGCCGTTGTTTTAGGAGATGCATCTTTAGATGCAGGTTTAGCTGACCTAGAAGGTGATACAACAGGCTTTCCGCCAACTACACTAACTCGACCAGCTGACCGTGTGCCGGCTGTAGTATCTGATACTGGTTTTATACCATCGTCTTTACCCGATTGAGCAGGTGCTGGGTTATTCTTTAATAGTTCGTTAAGTTTACCAACAGTTTCTGGACCTGGATCACCGTCAACCTTTAAGTTGTTAGCCTTTTGAAACCTACGAACCGCACCCGCTGTCTCAGGACCAAATATACCATCTTCGCCGTACTTGGGCAACGGATATCCTAACATAGTAAGAGCTGTTTGAATTTGTTTAATTTCATTGCTCTTTTCGTATAGACTTGCTGGTACTTCTAATGGGCCTAACTGGCTACCACTTTGCTTAGGAGCGGTTGGCTTGCCTGTCGGAGTACTTGGACTTGCAGGTTTGTCTGTTGGCTCTGTTGAACTTTTAGCATTACCTGATACAACTTGATTGGCAACTTCTTTGTACACACTCATAGTTGCGTGTACGCCATCTGTTAAGGGTTTGCCATTGATATCAATAATAGGAACACTGATTGCCGACTTAATAGCACTGCGCACATCTTCCTGATAGTCGCCGCCGTAATACTTTGCTAGTCCTGGGCCACGGCCGGGACCATTAGGGAACAACATGAATATAACTTTTGCTCCCTGTGCCTGTACTTTATCAACTACATTAGCCACGTTGGCTGCAATCCGCTTTGGATCACGCGGCGGCTTACCCGACTCCATGCTTGCTCGCATAGCGTTAGCTGTGTCATTAGCACCTTGGCTAACTAATACCGTGGCGCCTTTAGGGATCTTATCAATATTGGCCAACATTGCAGAGTCGGTACTAGACCGTCCACCAATGGCAAGATTAACCCAATTCTTTCCGCCTGCTGTGGCAACAGCAACAGCGTGACTATCACCGATAGTATAGAACTTGCCGGCGTCTTCTAGTATAACTTTAAATTCGTTAAATCTCATTGTCCTGGCCTTGTACCCCAGTCTGGTATCTTACCACCGTACTTTTTACCTTTGACTTTATGGCCGCCCATAACCATACGGCTTTCTGGACCTTTGCCCATCTTGTGACTCTTGTTGCCGTCTCGAGCACGTAGGCCCTGACTCTTACAACTGGCCAGTTGGCTAGCTCCTAGATCTTTGTCTGGAACTGAACTTTTGCATAACTTTGTAGAAGCTTTGCCTTCGTCAATAGGGATAATTTCATATATTCGCATGATGATATATTTATTGATTTATGAATTCGTAGACATTTAACCATTTACGCTTGCCTACAGTGGCTTTTAAATGCGTTAAATCAGCACAAGTGTGCCATCTCATGCGAGCTAATTCTTCTTCAGGTATAGGTGTTGTTTCTAACGGTACACCTTCTTTTTCAGCAATTTCTTCTGCAATATCTAAAAAACTATGCGCTAGTCCACTACCTGCATTCCAAATGCCGCTGCCTTTAACTGTTTTAATAAAGTCAATATGCAGTTTACAGATATCACCCACAAATGTCCAGTCACGCTTTACTTTATCTGCGCCATCCCAAACAGTGATCTTGCCTTCTTTCCTAGCCTGCTCCTGCCATTTGTATATTGCGTTAGCCCTAGATCCTCTAAGATTCATCCACTTGCCGTAGACATTAAAGTAACGGAATCCTTGTACAAATGCTCTATGATTAGGTTGACGGAAGACCCAGCGATCAAATAGATACTTTGACCAAGCATAAGGAGTCTGGGGATTACATGGTGCATGTTCGCTAAAGTCTTTAGTGTTGCCGTAGACACTGCTCGAGCTAGCGTATTGTAGATTAACTTGGTGATGTTGGCACTGGTGGAATAACCAGCAACTAAAATCAAAGTTTTGTAGCATGATTTGATCTATATCAACTTCACGCATGTCGGCGATAGCGCCAAGATGTATGACCCAGTCATAATCTCTTACATCTGGCCAGTTGGCTTGATCAGGATCCCATTCCCACCCATCTACATGCCAGCCTTCATTGGCCAACCACCCTGTCATATTACGACCGATAAATCCATTATGGCCGGTTACAAGAATTTTCATAGTTGCCTCACTAAAAATATTTAGCGAGGGTTTGGATCAGTTTTGTTTTTCTTCTGATTCTACTTTTGGAATGTAGTCTGTCCATCTAAGTATAAACCAATCACGCTGACCTTCATTCTTAAAACTCCACAACCATTCGTTCATTGGTGTGCCGCAGTGGTTTTCCTTAGCCCATGCAGACATTTCCTCGTGTAAGGTTATTGGGATCTGTCCCTTTTCAAATTTTAATCCCGGAAGATTAAACATTCCTACGCTACATTGTTCCATTGTTGTTATTTAATATTTCAGAGAATTTTAAAAGGAACATGCTTCGTTTCTTTTCACTATAAAAATCTAAGTGAATTTCGAACTGGCTGTACCCGTGTGTTGGACTGTCCATTTTGGGAGATTCAATCCACGATTGATGTTCACGAACAGTAAAACCAAGGATGCGTTTCATTTTATCTCGCAACATAAACACTGTTTTAGGGTGCTCTTGTCGCAAGATATCCTTAACGCTTTGCCACTGTTTAACTGTCAGTATGATTGGCCTCATGGTCTTTGGTCAGTTCGCAAATCATAACAAATCTTTCAAATGCTTTTTTTGCAATAGGGTTTGTCAGAAGTTTGTCTGCTTCAGCTTGCATGGCCTTAACTCCTTCTTCTGCAATCTCTCTTGCACTAGGGATCTCAACATAGTAACGATCGCTACCAAAGGCCTTGGCTAGGTTCTCCCAAGCCTTACGTTGTTTTTCAGTAATAGGTTTATTATGCGGGCGCATCTCGCTAGCCTGTTGGACAGCCTTGCTAATAGCATCTTCTGCTACGCGGCCTGCGGCAATCATAGCCGCATAGTTAGGATCAATGTTAAACCTACGACTACTTCCACCTGGATATACAGACACCAAGTGATTACCTTTTGGAAATGAATCCAGAAGCTCGTTATCGTATTCTGATACTGGAATGTACCTACGGCCGACTTTTTTGTAAAAAATAGTTTTAGACATTAGATTACCAACCAAACTGCAATTAGATAAGTCAAATAGTGTGCCAATTGATCCAGTCCCAGATGGTTCCAGAACTGCGGAGTAGTAATATCTCTATTACCAAAATTCATCTTAGTCCAGTCAACGTGATAGTGTATCACCGTGTCTAGTAGGGCAATAGCCAATGCAATACCAATGCTAGCATCTACTGCTATAAAGATAGCCAGAGTGGCTATACCGTGTTTGAGACTATGTACAATACCAATCCAGTTTCCGTAGATGCCCTTATGTTTGACTTCGTCGTCTGTTTGGATTAGAAAGTCAACATACCAGTGTTTTATAAAAAGTAGAGCTAGGGTAATAAAGATAGTATCAAACATAGTAGTGTGTTCCGATGAAGTTGTACTATTTTACAATATTTTTGATCGCCTGTCAACCGATTCAATTATAATATCGTTCCATCTTAGAGCAAATAAAGTTCCGTGTTTTGGACTGCGTATATTGACAGTCCACCACTTGTCGTATTTGCCGCCTTCGTGTATGAACCAATCCTTATATTTTTCACCCATGTATTCTGAACACCATTGATACAGTTGCTCCTTCTGTGCCCAATCTTTTTGAACTTTGTAATAGCTGAAATGACTTAGGTACTCACGAACCACACGACTAAAGTCTGGGTTACTTTCCCCTGGTAGGCGATCTTCATGCGTCATTCTCTACGAACTTTTCTAGCAACTCAAAATTAGATTCTGCTCTTTCAATAGCTTCAAGTGCCTTTTGCAATGCAGGATTATTTTTAACCAATTGTTCACGCTTGAGTTGTTTATCGCGTTGATCACGTGCCCATTGCAACAACGATTGAGTCTCTCCAGTTAATTCTACAGTAGCATAACTAGTGCTCATATTCATCCAGTTGTTACCGTCAAACACCTGCATGTCATTGCCCCAGATACGTATCATACCTTGCATAGGATTAGTGTTATTTTGATTAACATATGGTACACTGGTGTTGCCACCGCTAACCACAACATTGCCGTTTCCCATTAATCCTTTAATCATTTTCTAGCTAACTCCAATAACATAAGATACTTTTGATAAGCCTTTTCCACAGAAGGATTAGATTCTCGTACTGCTCGATCTACGCTTTCCTCGCGCCACAACCTTTTACCGTACTCGGCATCGTCCATTAGTCTATCCATTAGCTCTTGTTCTCTAACCAGTCTTTCAAGATTATCACTAGACAAGTGTATAGCTTTCATAGGTACTACTTGAACTTCTGCGTCAAGGGGTAACTTGCCATTCCACATATAATATGGCATACGCCTTGTATACTGTTTGTATTCTTTACTATCTTCGATACGTGCTTCAAACTTAGATTCAAAGTATTTTAAATCACGAGGAGCTTCTTCTTGATATTTGTAGGACATCATTGTTCATCAATCACTTCGTAATTATTACGTTCAGGATCCCAATGCCGCATATCATAGAAGTTAAAGTGAATGCAGTATCCAAGCAGACCTGCTTCAATATCTAATCCTGCGTGACTCTGTCTAACAGTCCAGTTGAACATAAACGACACTAGAGTAAAGTCACGGGTAAGCTCTAGCTCAATAAATTTATGATCAAAGGGCGTTGCGTATGATCGACACCACAAGTTCTTAAATGTATTACTCCACGGATTACGGAGATTAAAGTTTAAACTAATCATTTGTTAGCAATCTTGGCTAGACAACTCTGTTTTCCATTGAGCAGCCTTTTGTTTCATACCCTCGGGGTCTTGTTCAAACTGATCAATAGCGTGGCGCAATGCTTCTTCAACAAGTTGGTTAAAAGTGATATCGCGCTCGTGTGCAAGTTTCATGTATTCGAGCAGTTCTGCATCCGGAATGTCAATAGGAACGCTAATACGTGTATCATAGTCTTCTCCGGCGCGAATAGACAAGCACTTCTGAATAAAGTCATCATCTACATCCAAATCGACATAGTTAACATCATCCCACGCTTCGTCTTTGTTAACGTCTCGACGTTTGGCTTCTTTTTTATTTTTCTTGCGGAAGTCTTCGTTAATCATACGATAGGCACGTTGATGCAAAAAGTCATGTGCCTGCACTTCGTAAACTGTTTGATCCTTAGTATCAAAAATGATAGTAAAACTATGTCCGTCGTGGTCGCCGTTCCACGAGTCTAATGCATAGGCATTTGAACCGTAGCATTGCCAAGTATAGTTACTACCTTCGGTGATACGGTGATCAACAATTTCCATCCATTCCTTAAGTGTAATCATTTCTTACTCCAAAATGTTCTTTAATTAAACTGGCCGCTAGGTCTTCATCAAACGGAAATGGCTCACCTTTCCACTTTAGCAGAACCTTAGCACATTCCTGCACAATCAACTCGGCGAACTTTTCCAACTTTTCTGGAGTAAATTCGTAGATTTGTGGATCGCCGCTGGCGTGCCAAATGTATCCTGTTTGTTTGGCAAGTTCTTTAATTCGTTCGTTCATTCTTCTTCATCGTCTGTTAGTTGATCTCTAAAAGTTTCGAGCTGTTTGATCATATTGTCAACTCCTGCTCGATTCATTGTAATCTCGCTGTAGCCCATTTGAAAGCTGATACGATTCTTATCAGTTGAACCAATGCGATAAAAGATCGTAGCAGGTTCTTCAGGAGGCGTCACTGGCGGCACAACATAAGGTGTTGGAAAGTTTACAACATTACCTTTGTCTTTTTTAAACCAATCAAACATCGGTGTCTTCCTCGGGAATTTCTACTATAGGAAAACACATCTTTTCACCGTCCCACTTTTGTCCGCACCAACACTCGCCTGCATCGTTGATAATGCAAGATCCTGATCCACAACAGCGTTTATCTTCCATATTACAGTCCTAACTGTTTTCCAAATAGACAATATACTTCAAACCATTTAGCGGGAGGGTTCTCGAGGAAGTAAGGATTAACACGGAATGTTATTTCCCAATCCCTCGAGAACTGAAAATGGCGAACACCGAATCTAATGTTGAACCAAAGATTACTCATTTAGGCTCCGAAGTATCCGTGTGTACGTTCAATATTTCGTTCTCGTAACAGTTGATCCACTCTTCGAGTAGCCTCTTCACGTTCTTGATCAGTGAGTTCATAACACTTAGGATTCCTTTGTGGATCACGCATTAACGGATACTGGGGATTGTGAGGTCTACTGAAGAGTCTCTTGATCATTTTGGCATCATCAGGGCATTGAAGTTGCTAGGCACAACAATGGTCTGCACTTGACCGTTCTTGATACCTTCTGAGATATTCAACATGGCCTGTGCTTGCATGAACGCAATTGACGCACCTGAGTTATTAGCCAATGCTGCCATACGACGTGATTCTGCTTCAGCAGTCTTAACTTCAACTTCCTTCTGCTTCAACTCGTTCTTACTACGAACTAGAGCATTAGCACTTTCAACAACTGAGTCTGCTGGCACAACATTACGAATCAACACTTGGCTGATCATAATAATACCGTCCAACTTTTCTTCAGCCAGATTGCGAACGATTTCCTCTTGGATGAACTTTTCCATTTCACCGCGATTGTCTGCCATGTCCAATGCTTCATACTTACGTGCTGCCTTGTAGATAGCATTACGAGCATTTTGAACAATGTAGTTATACATCACATAAGTGTCACCTTTAAACTCTGCGTGGAATGCTTTGTTCTTTGTAGCATACAATTCAGACACTTGTTGTGGGTTGATGTTGTAAACAACCACAGCATCCAAGTCTTTCATGGTTGAGTTGTCTTTGGCAACTGGAGTCATATTCTCCAAAACCACATTAACATCTTTGATAGGGAATGTCAGCACATCACCAATTAGGACCTGATTGAACGAGCCTGGAAGCAATTCACCAGGTTGGACTTGTTTGTCAAAGCCAACACGAACACCAACTTCACCAGTTTCAATACGAGTACAACCTGTAGCAAGAACTGCGGCGGCAAGAATAGAGAGAGTAAAAATACGTTTCATTTTAGATAATACCTTGTGAAAAAAGAAAGAAGCAAACAGCAAAACCCAAAGCAAAATACAGCGGGCGGAGATAACGATCATTGATCATACAATTCCTTAGAACAAAATAACGATACTGACCATTGCCAATGTTGTTAGCAATGCAACAATTATACTATAACCAACAGACTTTGTCAAAGTCCATTTCTCCTTGCCTTCCATGTTTCTCCAGGCAGTGATGCCCAAATGAATTAAGACAGCAAGGATGGCAAAAGCTAGCCAAAGTCTAATCATAATCAGCCCTTAGTTGGAAAAGGCCAAGCACTAGTTTGGGCGGTAAATGTAGTCCCCGGAGGTGGGCTAACTTTGCCGTCAGCATGTCGAGTCCAACCAGCTGGTGCTTGAACTAGTGCAACATATCGATAACGTTCTTGATTACCTTCGTATCGATCATTGCTACCTTTTTCGTAACCTTCTCGATAATCCAAACGTTCCTTACCATACTTGTCATCAGTAGAGTTGTACAAGCCATTAAAGCCTGCACTATATCCTTGATAAAACGCACTCGTACCAGTCTTCATAGGACGGTTAGTGTGTGCATTAGATTGCACTGATCGAGTAAACGCTGACTCAGGAGCCTTGTCCATATCGATCTCACCAACAACTTCATAGCGGCAGGCACGGCCTTTAGTGTCATTGTAGTCACTTGGAATACTTACAACATCACGAGGATTGATTTTAACAATCATAATACGCTCGCCACCAAAGCTGTTCAAATAGTCTTTTGAGCAGAAGTGCAGGCCGGAACTGCAAGTACGATCCTTGTTGTCATCAACTTCATGACGTTCCATTTCAACGACTTGACCAATGGAGTTATCAAACTTGCCTGAGTGTACGTCGGTGTAGTTATCACGCACTTTCTTATAGGCCAAGAAGTGACCGTCTGGGGTAATTGGCAATTTGCCTTTTTCCAAGAAGTTGTACAATTCCGTAACTGCACGATGACTTGGGTTCGAGTACAAGTTTTCCATAAAGTGAACCATTGGCTCAATTGGAAAGCCTTCCTGCAACATCTCAATCATCTTAACAGCCAAACTGGTATGAAGCTCTTTGCCCTTCCAGAACAAGGTTTCACCTTGGATAGACACATTGCCTTTACCATAGTTCAACACAACCTTTTTAGGTTCGATTGCGTCTTTGACAGCGTCCCAGTCGCTAGCTTTGATTGCATCAACTACCTTAGCGTAGGTAATGTGGGTCTTGTTAATAGTATGTGGTTTGTTGTCAATCACAACAACAACGTTATCGCCTTGGATCAAAAATGGATAGCTCATCTTAAACACCTTTCTGTGTGTCAATCATGTTAATATAGTTTGCCAACTCGTCGCTAGGAATACTTCGCAGATACTGCAACAGTGGATAGCGATTAGTTACTGCCTTACACTCTCCGACGTACCTTTGAACTTCAGCTTCTGGGTTAAATGTAGTGCCTTGGGCATAACGCTCACACAAACGCTTCAAGCTCTGTTCGTTATAACGAATCTTGTCAAATCCCTTGAGCTTAGTTACGAACACTTGATACGGGCTCTTTGCGTTCTTAATCTCACTCAGTACATTGCTATTATACGAAATATTGCTGAAGCCGTCAATGGCCTGTAACACCAAACTCATAATAAGTTTGCTATCAACAGGTTTAGACAGTTCCTGTGCAATATACGTTTCAATGTTAATCCAATTCTTTTGAGTACGAATAAACTCAATGTCGCCTTTACGTACACCGTAGATTGTAGTCTTCAATCCGTTGAGTCCGCAATCACGAAGGTCGTTATAAAACTGTTTAACATCGATAGATCCAAACTTGCTTTGAGCTTCAAAGCCACTCAGGGGCAAGTAATAGTAAGTTTGGTTAGCATCAAAGCTGTCGGCCTTGCCTGCATCACGCCAAACCATTTCCTTCTCACGATAGTAACCGCCTGAGCCACGTTCCTGCAAACACAAGATAGTAACGTTCTTGCCCAATCCACTATCAGCACGTTCTTTCTTTTGCAATGTCGATGCATTGACTATGCGATCCGCAGGCGGATTACAAATAGCCTTGAAGAATGCTTTAGTGTTCATAGACTTGGTCTTATCTACTTTGTCAAGTACAAACACCACAGTACTTGCATCTGGCTTAGTAGAACGATAGTGGAACTTAGCACGTTCAGTGGCGCCAACATTAGTATCATTGACAACAAACTGTACATTAGTTTCTACAGTAATACCCCAATATGGAATGTAGTCATAGCCACCACCGGGTTTCTGCTTGTGTTCGGTGTCGTGCTTACGATTAGGGTATGCTTTGGTATGCTTGGCATAGTTAAAGCCGCGAATGGAGATGTTATGTTTCTTGGCAAGGTCGTCAACATTCATCTTGAATGTCATTGTGCCGCCGTAACGGTTGTCGTCAAATGTAGGCAACTTAGTGTCAGCAACATACTTCTTAATAGCAGTAGTCCACAGGCTGTTGTGATATTTGCGTTGCAAGTGAACAGCACGTTCCCACAAGTTAGGAATAGCATCTGCTTCTTTGGCAATGTGGATTGCCAATTGTGCGTTAAGTGCTTCTAGCTTGGACTTGATAGATGCAATAGTAGTTGGAATATAGCTTAGACCTTCGCGGCTGGCTTGGAAGTCTAGCTCGCCGATGGCAAAGTGAATTTCCAAACCGCAGGTCAACAACTGACGCAGTTCGCCTAGCGATTGATCAGCTTGGGGAACTTCAATAGGGTAGGCAATATTGCCCATGATGGCCACACATCGACGTGAGTCTTTGTAGCTGTGTACACCTGGAATAATGTCCTTAGTGTCATACTCTACATCGGTAAACTTAAAGTCACCGTTGACTACAGGACGCAATTTGAAGTAGGTATAGACCTGTCGAGCTTCTTGACGGAACTTATCAAAGTCCCAACGATCGTTAACGCTGAATTTAACTTCAACGCCACTAGGCTCATCACAGTCTTCTTGCGTCATCTGTGCAATACTAGGCACACCTGCTTCGTTGATAAAGGCAGTGTAGATACCCTTGCGGCCATCTTTGACAGCGGTAACAGTAAAATTATCAGTGTAGCTGAACGGACTCTTACTGCCCAATCCCAACGCACCAATGAACTCGTTGCTTTCAGTCTTGGTAGATTCGAAGTAGGTAGTGTAGATGTTAGTAACTTGATCGTGCGTCAAGCCAGTGCCGTAGTCACGGATACTAAACCAAGGTTCCAATTGAGTTGGCAAATGAACATCAAACGGAGTATCTTGCTTGCCTGCGGCAGTGTGACTGTCAACTGCATTACAACTCAGTTCGCGGATGATAGCACGAATCTTGTTGGCATACAATCCCGAACTCAAAATAGAGAATGCTTTGGCACTGTTGCGAATACGGAACTCGCCAATCTGGCCAACGTTGCTCATGACAGCTTCGTTTTGCGGTGCAGTGTTGATAATCATTAGTAAGCCTTTCAGTGCCTGTTTTGTTACTGTATGTGTATATTATAGCAAAAGGCCCAGACTCTGTCAACTGTCAATGAGTCCAAATAACGAACTCACTGACACAGATTAGTCTAAACTAGCCAAAAATTCCTGCAGGTTATCCACAGTCAACGGCAGATACTTTTTTGGTACTTTGGTTATCTTAAAATTGTAGCCTTTGATGATTTCGTCAATTTTGGGCTCTATAATTTTATAGTTTAAACTGATCCACTCGGAGTGCCCGCGGCCGTCACGCTCAATTTCCCAATTATAGGTCTGTTTGATAACTTTTTCCAAACTTTCAATTGCTCGAGAAGGGCCATGCCATGCTACATCAAATCTAGCGGTGTAACTATTTCGACTGTAGCTATTTTGGTACACTCCAAGACGGACATCACCGTGCCCGGTAATGCCCTGCTTAGATTCATCAGCACCGAGTGGATCACCAAAGAGGTAAAATAACTTTTTACCTTTCATGCTGTTATTCCGAACAAGTTTGCAAACACATCTTTACGAACTCTACTCTTTAAGTGTGCCGGTCGAGTGTCTTTAGGATTCCCCGGGGGCAGACACCCGTATACTTCTTCGTACTGGGTTAGCAATTCGTCTTCTAGACTAGATGCTTTAGATCCAATCCAGATCTCAACCGAGCAGTCATCTTTGTGAACTTTTACAGATTCCTTCTGTTCAAAAAACATGACTGCGGCTAGTATATCCTTGCCACAACTGCTAACCGGTATTGTAGGCCATCCCGGTAAGTTTGCCACCTGTCGATAAAGTCTCTCACCATAGATTGCAGAATTGTCCTTACTCATACCAATCTTAATGATTTTGCCTTTGTGCTTAAAGATATAAGCATAGGCAAATGCACCTATCTGTTGCATAGTTTTAGTAAGATCAATAGGCTTAACAAGATCTTTGATTAGTATGATCTGATTGGGGTTGTTAATATCTACCATGATTAAACCTTCCATTGGATAGTAGGTGCAGGCAACATAACTTTACCGCCAGACTGTTTGTAAAAATTAATAATGCCGTTAAGCACACGGAACTTATCGTGTTGTGGTTGCTCGCCTACAGTAGTATAATTGTTTACCGCATCCCAGTAACTTTCCTTAATGCCTTCCTGGATGCTTTCTGCATCTCCCCAGCGTTTGATCATCATCTTAGCCAATTCTGTATCAAAGGCAGCAGGTAGACTGAAGCCTTGCACATTGGCCCATTGATAGAGATAACTCATAGGACGATACAGTTCCAAGACTAGATGACCCAGCTTCCAGTTGTTGCGCTGGAATGCAATAGCACGACTCCAGAATGCACCATTGCTGGGTCCTTGTGTGCCTTCTAGTTCAAAGCACTCAATACCACTCTTAGTCTGTGTCCATGCACCATCGCGGTCTGCATGACGACGTGGTACGCATCGATGTTGTGCAAGAATATTATTCATTGCTACAAACTTAGGGTCACGTGTTTCCAAACCAATCATGAAATCGTCATACGGTGCAAGGGGACGCTTATTCAAGCCGTTGATTCGACGCATGTTAGTGCCTGCAATGAAGCAGCCAAACTTGATACGCTCTTCGTCTGTGTCACCAAAGCCTGCATTCTCAATCTCAGCAGTGGTAAATTGATCCAAATCAATGACCCATGCTTGGAACTTGGTATAACCTTTCAACCGGCACACTTGGATTGTGTGGTGTCCGTCCCAGACGCAGTATACTACACGACCGTCAGTCAGTGTAATTTTAATAATGCAAGGGACAATAACACTAGACTCGTCAAAGTCTTTGTAGATCTTCTCTACGTGATTAGGTGCCACGTCGCGCTGGAAGATAGTCCAAAGGTACAGGTCTTTCCAGTCAATGTAGTCAAAGTATTCTTTTGGACGCTTGCCCGCGGCATAGCCTAGGTAGTTGCCGCCACTAGGGTCATAGCCAAATGCAATAGTGTGATACTGCGGGCCCAGTACAGTTACAATTGCCCGGTGAATGTCTTCTACAGGAATTGGCCCGTCATTAAAGTTCTTAGCCATTTCACGAAGGTCGATGCTGTCGTCACGCATGTCGAACTCGTATTTGAACTTTTTTACAAAAGCATTGATTGCTTGTTTCTTATTGTAAGGCTTAGCCTTAGTACGTCGAGCTTGTGAGGCCATGAGAGTCATTGTTGCCATAATTTATCTTTCGCGGACAGATTCCGCATTATATGCCGGGTTCACCAATTTACTAACGGTCATGTTTTTATTATAGTGTTGGTCTGTTAAAAAGTCAACCTGCCTTAGTTAAATAAATAGATTATTGAACAGGAAAACCTTATGAGAATGTCCGAAATAACAGTTAATGAAAACTTTATACTTAAGGCTTTAGGTATGGGCAAAGGTGCGGCGCCTGCCGCAGCCAAGGTAGGTGCTGATGATGCGGCAATTCGCGCGGCACAAGATGCTCGACTAAGCAAATTTGGTAAGACAGGTGGCGGCCTGGCCGATGTAGGGAAGATTAAGGTTGGGGACATGGTAAACGTAGATTTAAGGGCTTACAAAAACCAAACACATACAGCTCCGGGAACAGGTAGGCAACTTCCACATGTCAATTTAGACAGTGACATTGCTAAAGTAGTTGAAATTGTGCCACTTCCTAATAGTATTGATAAATTTGTAGCCAAAGTAGAGACAATACCGGGTAAAGCGAGACAAGAACCAATAATGCACAACGGTCGAAATCTTGGTTGGAAAGATGTGCCGGCAGAAACAAAACAATACACTATACCTGTTGAATTTCTTTCTATCCGTAAATAATCACATGTTAAAAGTAAAAAGCCCCGCAAGGGGCTTTTTTACTGAACATTTAAAATGCGTCCCAATGATATGAACGCTCTTTAACTTTGCTCAAAGTAGCACGATCACCTTGCTCATTGATAAAGATAAACTTGCCATTGTTACTGTCAATTTGCTTTAGATGTTCTTGAGTGAATCGGCAACTTTCCCAGTTCCAGTCACGCTCACCTTCTGAAATTGCCAGAGGGTCTTCTTCGTAGACTTTGTAGTCCAATCCGATTTGCTGTGTTAGTGGATTGCCGTGCCACTCGGTTTGTTCCAAAAAATCTTCTGGAATCTCCAACCCTTTAGGTTGTAGAGTAACCTTGTAGCGAGCTTCACTACTGAACTCTGGACGAGCATTCAACATCTTCATTACCTGTTGAGGTGTTTCATCGTAGCGATTCATTTCCTCAACCATAGCTTTAAGCATGTCAAAGTTGAACTGATCAAACATAGTAGCAATCTTGCAGATTGTACCAATGTGCAACTTATTCTTCAAGTTGTCTTCGCAGTACTCCATAATGAAGTCCTGTTCAAGTCCTTTGAATTCTAACATGTAGTAGATACGGCCTGGGCGATTTCGCATGTGTTCGTTAACACGCCACTTGTCGTTACAGGTGATCACAAACAACTTCTTGCTAGGATATACACCGTCGAGCAAGGTCAACATCTTTTCCTGATCATCACGATCGTAGACCTTTTCAAACTCATCAAACAGAATTACTGTAGGTTGCTCAATCATTTGCAGGAAGCTGTTGAAGCCTTCGCCGCACCATGGCTCGTTAATGATAATAGTTGGAACACCTGCTGTCTGCGCATCTAAACTTAGCATTTTAGCCAACAAGGTCTTACCACTACCCTTCTCGCCAGTAAGCATCACACCAGTTGATGCAGTACGATCATTAAAAGTAGTAAGGATACGTAGAGCACTACGTTTAGTATCACCGTAGATTTTGCCTTTAACTTCAAATCCATCTACCTGTTCAAGATAGAAGCAGCCGGCCATCTTGTCAAATTTAACAGTATAGGTTGCGGCGGGCAATGACTCATGAAGATCCATTGCTTCTTTAGTAGAAACATTAAAACGTGTGCCTGATTTAAGAAAATAAGTCATTATAAAACTCTGTTAGTGTTAATATGTGTCTATTATAGCAGGGCTAGACATTTCTACCTAGCCCTTGTTACAAATTATTTGCGAGCATTTGCTCGAACTTCTTCGAAGGTAATTTCGTTAAACAACTTACCATCGATAAAAACAGTTTCAAGTGCGTCGGTCCAAAACATGCCTCGATCGACCCACCCTTTGGGCTGTTCAACTCCGGACTGATATTCGCCGCCAGATTCCCAAAGTGTAACACGACCTGCTTTGGACTTCTTACCACTGTCAGTAATAGGATCCTTTTGTACATCAACCCAACGACCGTTGATTTCCGCACTCGAGCATTTCATTGCAAACTTCTGGGTATCACGATCCACTTGTTGAAGTAGAGCACCGCCCATACCAAATGCAATGTTATCTGCTGAGTAACCGTATGCTTGGAATGCACCAAGAATACAGCGGATAGTGTGTTCGTTGACACCGTCACCTTGAATCAGGCGAACGTTATTGAGAACGAAGAAGCCCTTGCTATTCTTAACTGCACCAAATTTGTCGTGCAAGATTTGCACTAAACGCAGGCAAATAGTTTCGGGGTCGCCACTATCAGGGCGGATGACAACAGTAGCACCACTATCAATAACTTGTTGACGAAGTTCTGTCCCCCAAAGTTTGTTAGCGGCATTAAAGATATCATAGCTATCAGATACAATAGCAACGATACTACCTGGCTTTGCAAATTGATTGAGCATGTTTCTGTAAGCATCTACTTCCCCTTCACGTCCCCAACTAGTAATTGTACTGTGCTCTGCGGCAGGAATTGAGAAACCTGCAACCCCAGCACCATAGTATTCACGAGCATACAGAACACCAGAAATAGTATCACTGCCCATGAAGTTAACCAAGTGTGCCGCGCCTCCAATAGCCGCTGATTCAAGGCTAGAAACACCACGAGCACCGAAATCGTGCAACTTAAAATCGATAAGGCTAGGGTCACCAGTTTTCTCCAATGCGTCTAAAATAACCTTGCGAATTGTCCAGCTTTGTGTTGCCACAGTAGTTGGATACCAAATAGCACGAAGCAAGGCAGTTTCGAGCCAGGTAGTTAACCAGAAGCACTCTGGGTCAGTATTCTCGATTGTAGCAAGGACATTCTTAACTGGGACCACTGATCCTTCGGGTACAGCCCGAATGACAACTGGGAGGTATCCACTGTGCTTGTCAAGAATGTATTGCCATCCTGCTCGGTTGAAAGGCTCACCGTGTGCGGTAAGGATCTCATCAGCAATGTCAATATCGGATTGGGTGATAGGACTAAGCAGGTATTCTTTGATAAAAGCCTGTAGTCCGAAGAATACTGTGCGATCGTATCGCCCGCCTCGGGATTCGATGTAAGAATAAACACCTGTAGTTCCTGCTGGGTATTGTTTGAACATGCTCACTTTGTATGAGTCAGTGTTCAGGATAATGTTTTTTGCTAGTTTCATGATAAACTCCTTATCAGTTTGTTCACCCTTTGCGTCTATCGCTTTGGGCTTAGTGTTAGTATAACAAAGACCCCATGTCTTGTCAACTATTATCGTCCACGAATGGCACGAATCTTTTCTAATCTTTCATAATCTTCTCTACATTCTTTTGAACAGAATGCGCCGTCTGTTGGTTCTTCACATGCCAAGCATAGTCCTGTTTTTTCAGGAACAACTGCTCGCTTGGCAAGACCTTCTTGTACAAACAAATTGGTAAAGCGTTCTGCTTCGTCTAACGGATCACTCATTGTTCAAACTCCACTAATGTTACTGAGCCGCCACGGATCGCTACGTTTTGGCTAAAGTCGTCTAGCATAGCTAGAATTCGTTCCTTGTTGCCTCTAGCAAGCCCCATACCGATCATAGGAAAACCAAAACGCCAGATACCAAATCGATATGCTAACTTATCTAGTACACGTTGAAATGCATTGTACTCAAAAACGTCTTCGCCATTTTTACTTGTAGTAAATTGTGTATAGGCATTGATAATAACCAAACGTCCACTCATACCAATCGTATAGGTTCCTAGTTTACCAGCATCGCCAGATACCGTTTCTTGATCTGCTAGCCATGCATCTGGGAACTGCTCTCGAATACTACGAGCAATACCACTGCCCATTGCGTTAAAACAATTACAGCCTTGTACAATGATATCAAATTCATTTGCCTTACCTAATGCAAGCAAATCGCCTTTTACTATTTTCATTTTACGATCCTAAGAAGTGTTGAATAATTTCGTAGTGGTCTTCAAAGCACTGGTCACTCTGGACTTCTGCAATAGGCACCCACCTAGCCTTTTCAGCGTCATCACTGCCTTTAACCTTAGGCAGTTCGCCGTCTGGTAATTGGATATGAAACGCATGAGTGATAATACGACCACGCGGTGAACGGTCAATCGCATCAAATACTTTACTGCGTACAATGCTGCCTTTCAATACAGGAGCAGGTACTTTGATCTGTGTTTCCTCACGGAGCTCACGCAACATGGCAGCTTCAACCGACTTGTCAGTGTTAGCATTAACATAGCCTCCGGGCAATGCCCAAAGTCCCTTACCTGGCTCAGCACGGCGCTTGACCATAAGGATATGTCCCGATTGAATCACAACAGCATCAGCAGTACTGAAGATAGGAGGGTAAGGCAAGCTGGCATATTGCTTCTTGTAAGTTTCTACAAACTCTCGTTCACGAATGATCTGTTCATACTCCTGAGTAGTTTTAAATTGTTCAAGGAAGTCAAATGTCGTTTCGGGAACTACACCTTTGATAAACTTCATATTGCAGTCACGTTTGAAATACAGATCTCTAATGTTAACTGCACTAAGGAATTCTACAAGCTCAACATCTTCAAACTCCCATTGTGGGAACATATCAAGGTAGAAAGAACTGTCGTCCTTTTTGTGACCAATGATACCTGTCTTGGTACCAAGGCAAACATACTTACTGACAATACCTTGTATACGAACTGCCCAGGCTTGATCGTTGTAAATGGTATCAGTGTTTTCTTCAACGTAGACACGCATTGAAAGTCCACTAGTAGCGGCTTTGATCATGCGCTCACGTTCAAAGCTGGTAAATGGATTCTTGTAGGTACGAGGCTGATTAGCACTGCCTGCAATAATTACTAATTGATCAGTTAGTGCTGTTGCTCGTTTGATAATCTCTAAATGAGCATTGTGTAAGGGTTGAAAGCGTCCGATAAGGACAAGGGTTCCGTACTTCTTAGACATTGAAAAATCCTTTCAATAATGTCAGCGCCACGTCTATCGTTTTGCTATTTGTATTTATTATACAATGAAAAAACTAGACTGTCTAGTGATTTGGTTAACTGGAATTTTTGAGTATGTACCAAGTCATATCTTGAGCGTCGAGACGTACTAGATCTTCTGGGTATTTGTTGGTATTTCCGTAGATTCTATACTTGCTGACCGCAGGTATAACACCTACCATTTTTGGATTAAGCTTCATCACTTGCCCAAATTCTAAACTGTTACGACTAGGATAGGCAACAAAATCCCCTACGTTGATAGTCCTGCCTAATTTATCTTTGTGGGTTGGTAATTCTTTTACTTTAGTCATGCTACTCGATCAATTTCAAACGTTTGATATCTTTAGGTTTTACAATTATAAACGATTTATATTCATTGTCAATCTTAATTGGTAAGTCTAGATGTACAGTAACCCTAGGACCCTCTAATTCGTTGATCAGTGTATCATTGCCTACTGTTCCAATAAATGGAATCTTATTGTATTTGCCAAAAACTCTATCGCCAATTTGCCATTGGGCCTTGTATCTGTTGTTGCTAAAGTATTCTGCTAGACTTGCCATATCATGCCCATTTCAATTCGTAAAAGGTTGCGTATTTTTCTTTATAAAAGTAAAAGACAGTGTGTCTGCGCTCAACGGGACTGCCCGAAAAGTTATCGTATTTGGCAGGAGTGAATTTAAAATCAAAGTCAGTGCCCTGTACTAGACCGCTAGCCCTAAGCTCTTGCACCATATCCATAGTTTCGTTAGCTGACTTATCGAAGATTACCACTTCACGTATGTTCATATTTACAGTATTATTTCCAATATTTTATTTGGAACAGCATGAATTTCTTAGGATCAATTACTGTATAATTCCCCGAATAGTCGCCGTCACCGGTAACTTCCATTCTGAACCCATATCGTTGTTCAGCCCAATAGTGTACTGTGGGCCTAGCTGTTAGATCGTGAACGCCTTCGTGTTCTTTAGTGTACTCTTTGCGCATTTCTCGCACTGCGACCCAGTATCTATTGCGTTGAGCTTTGTCTTCATCAATCCAGGATTTATACTCGTATGTCATGCCCATTAGATTTTACCCCATAAACCTACACGACTGTGGCCTAACTTAGATTTGATATCTTTTCTGTCTGTTTTCTTTTCTGGTTTCCAAGCTCTAGGATCAACAGTTTCGCCAGTTAGTTCATAACGAAAGTCTGGATCATAGACCATATAGCCCAGTTTGTTCCATTTGATTACACCGCTATCAAACAAGAAGATACAACCACGACACATACAGAAACTAGCACCATTGTCCGTCATCACATTGCCGTTGACTGTACCCACATACTTGACAACATTGCCTTTGTGCATTTCTTTCAAAGCTTCGAAATAGTCAATCATGCCCACCTCAACGCAAACCACATGGCATCTCGTTCATCGCCAAAGAAGTAATCAATCTGTGTAGGATCATAAGTGTTATACCCGTCACAATGCAAGTCATTAGTGACGTAACTTGGACAATGGCTCTTGGCCCACTCTAGCGGAGTCCACAAGGGATCGTAGGGTATTGTAACAGTCATGACCACCTCAAAATAAACATCATCTTGATTTTCTCGTTGACTAATTTTATTACCATTCCTTGCCTTTCACAGTTGTGATCCTCTAGCCACTTGTCAATTGCCTGTTCGTTATCTGCATAAAATGCATAGTCTTCGATAATAGCAGTTGTTTTGTCATAGAATATAAATTTATTCTTTACGACCATCGCAGTACAAACCAATCACGGTCTTTGGGGTTACGGAACCAAAACTTGGCATTGTTAGCATACCAACGCATGCCAGGAGTCCATACACCGTCGTATGCAGTAGGACCAAACTGTTCAACAGTCCAAGACATCATTTCATTCCAATGCGACCCGTTACTAGGATGCACAGTTAGATAGCGAGCACCATAGACACGACCTTCATCTAGCTCTAGCTCATGCCAGCCCAACGCTGACATTAGAACTTGATTATCAATGTCCTTGGCCATCTGTTGGGCAATGTTTGATATAATATCGTCTTGCGTCATGAAGCCCACTTCATTAAAAACATTGTAATGTGCTTTTCACTTTTGAATTTCCAAACATTAAAGCTCATGCGTGTACCACAGTTAGATTCAGTAGTCCACACTTGGATAGGATCCATGTCGCTTTCATTAAGTCCACGTTCAAACCCACGTGGTGCTACTTCGTCTGTATAGGCTTGTAGTTTAAGCCCCGGGAGGCGTTGCCATTTGATTTTAGGTTTTGGTGCCATATTAACATAATACTGCTTTAGCCAATCATTCACGTGTGACTTGCCCATCTGTCTACCTGCGGATATAACTGTGAGCTCTCCTTTACGGAAGCCGTTTAAGAGTTGCTGTTGCCAAGGATAGAGTCCAGCCATGGTTTGCATGCCTCCCAAGTACGATAGATATGTGCCTGTCCGCCAGCTCGGGTCCACTCGTCGCAGTTGCTGGTACGGTCATCAATCAGTATATCTCCGGGTTTACAGTGTCGCCACTTGTCAAAACTGTAGGGTCCAAAGAACACAGGAATACCCTCAAAGCGTTCGTGTGCCCACCACACTTTATCCTGTGCGGCCCACTGTACAGGGTGATCATGTGGCAGAGCTGTCAAGAATGCTAGCCCATCTGCCAGTCCGTTTGACACAGCATCGCGGCAGTATTGTACCAGTTCATGTGCGCCAGGTTTGATTGGCAAGTCCCGATAAAAACGCTGTTTAGCCTTGACCTTGTCCCAATCTTCTGTAGGTATGCGTTCGCCATACTCCCAATTACGGTTAACAATGGCTCGGGCCGCGGGCATCCAATCTGCCACTACATCGTCCATGTCTAGGTATATAATCATGCTGTTTCCAATTGTTTAATGTGTTTGCAACTACCGCGGAAGGTGAACCCTTGGCAGGTGCAGGTATTTTCTTCTGTGTTTACAGTGTAGAATACACCGGGCTTGCTACCCTGCACACGTTTGATCCAGGGCATGTCTGCTTCAGCTTTTTGCTCTTTGAACGGGTTAGTTTTGAGTGTTTCAAACTTGCGACCCGATTTGCTGAAGCCTTTGATTGGCGTCTTAAAATAGAAAGGCTGGGTCTCACCCTTTTTAATATAGGCCACTAGGTTAGTGCCGTCCAACAAGTAGGTGTGATTGGCAGTGGTGCCATCAGCCCATTCAGTAATCTCTTTGACTGCTTCCATTTGGTAACCTCTCTGTGTATGCTAGTATTATACTGCCTAAACCGGCCCTAGTCAACCACAAAAAAAGGTGCCCAAAGGCACCCTTTTAGCTCTAATGGTTAGATTAGAGTGTGATGCCCAATGCTTTGGCCTTGTAGCCTAGTGCTACGATTTCACGGCTTGGCTTGCCCATTTCGTACTCAGTAACAGTAACACCATTACCTGCTGTACGTGTATTGGCATAGACTGCATAACCGTTTTGACGGATACGGCTGGCTTCTGCGGCAATGTTCTTGATGCCAAAACGCTTTTGCGCTTCACTAGCAGTTACTTTTTGACCCTGATAAAGGGCGTTGAACAACTTGTAGGTTTTAGTTTCTGGATTAAAAAATTTCATATCAAATTTCCTCTTTTTTAGATTATGCTGTAATCTCAACAGCTAAGAGCAAGTATAACACTCTAGACCTGCTGTTACAACCTGTTTGGCAAACTGCTAGTCGGCAGTTACGCCATATTGCTGAGCCTGCTCACGAGTCAATAGGCCCCGGAAGTTACGATCTGGGTAGCGTTGCCCAACCCTATCTAGGGCTTCTTGTAGTGTGCTACCCTGGGCCAGGAACTCACCCGAGGCCTCGTCATAGAGGTAGATCTGTTCGCCAACACGGTCTACCCTAAGTGCAGTAGTTTCGGGGTCGGCTTCTGGGTTAGCTCGTAGCTCATCCAATTGATCCAGCAGTGCCCTCAGTTGATCTGTACGCTGGCTTAGGTTAAAGTGCCACCATGCACGGTGTAGTCGCCAGCCCACCCAAAGACCCAGTAGCCAAACGACAACAGCAGTAAATGTATCCATATCAAAGTCCCGATTGATTGTAAGTAGGGGTTATTTCGCACCAGTAGAAGCCCTGTAGAACCTGTAGCGTAGAGCAGTCCCAGCCTGTGGCCAAGCTAGCCACATGATCTGTAGGGCTACGTCCTGTAGCTAGAACTGTAGCAGAGGACGCCACTGAGTAGACAGCACAGCCCTGTAAGTTTAGGGCAAGGGCCAACGCAAGCAGAATTCTGTCCATCTTCTATCCGTTATGTGTGCAGTTATATTAACAGTGTAGCCCAATGATAAAGGGTCTACGTGTGTATGGAATGTAGGGTCTAGTCCATGCTTCATGACCCAAACCCCCTGTTCAGTATTTTGCCAATCCCAAATGGGTCCAGCGGCATAGATCTCAGGATCCTCAACATCACCTAGCCTAAAACGATGCACATGCCGTCGTGTATATACTTCGTCATTGTGTACGTGATACTTGTGAGCGATCTTGGTAGTCATAAAGACATTATAAGGCCATTTTGGGCTGATGTCAATAGTTTCGAACGCCGCGAAGCGGTAGCGGCAAAAATTTTTTGTATTGCCCGCTAGCAGTAGAGCCCAACGAGTGATCACGCCTGCAGATTAGCCGCCTAGAAGTAGTCAGCTAATCTTTGGGTCTAAGTGAGTAAATATCATGTTGACTGGTTAACCCTACACTAGAGGATGCTGATCTGGAAGATTTTTAGGGTTTCTCTCCAGTGAGTCAAAAGCCAAATCTACAGTCAACACTATAACTAGATCACATGAGTGTGTACTGATCGGGCACAAAAGGCACCCATTCTTCAGGTATGTTTAATAAGTTAGTTGATGAGTTCATAGTGATATTTACAGTAAATACACTAACAGGAGATATAAACATGGCACAAATTTACACTATATGCGCACACAGTCCATCAACAAATCAAACACAGCGCGAGTTTGATCAAGACAGTCTAGCAGGACGTCACACTACAGATCGACGTCTAGCAGAGCAAAAAGCGTCTAGCTTTGCCGCAAGACTAAATCAACAAAGAGCATTGGGTGCTACGGATTGGGTAGCAGTTTCTGAGTTAATCACTACAGCAGCCTAAATAAACACATATAGTCTAAGCAGTAAAGGCCCCGCTGTAAGCACTATGAGCTTAGACTAGCCAATCATCTTTTGGACGGTGTGTCATTGTGCTATCAATCAACAGGCACCATGCGACCAGATCGTCCGGTATATAGAAGTAGATGTTGCCCATTATGGGACCGGAACTGATCCAACCTTTGCCCCTTATTACTGCCCATAACTGCTCTTGTGTGGCTTCATCAGCCCACGATGAGTAACAGCGTACATACATAGTTTCGCTCCCGTGTATATACAGTACTTATACTACAGGCCCCGCTGTAGGGGTTTTGGGCTAGGGTGTAAAAACGTGCATATATGTATAGGCCCCGCTGTACGCATGTGTGCCGAGTGGAGATTGCGACTATTGGTGAGTATTCATTAGAACTATGCCAATCTGCCTATCACGTCTGGAAATTTTTTCCCACCTATATAGACGGTCGCTGCCACTCTAGAGCCACAGTAGAGCAGTCTGGCCACACAATTTTGCACTTTTTCACACTTTTCCCACCATTCTGGCACCTAGGACCGCACTCGTTGACTCACTACGCTAGGGGTCATGATCTAGATCACACTTAGTCACACACTAGATCATACTGTATATACAGGGGGAGTGGGGCATATGACTGTACTACTGTGCCCCTGTATATACAGTAAATAACAGTAGGAGCGAACCTATATGAATCATCGACTCATTGAGTATATACAGACGGAAGTGGTTGCTGTGGCCAAGAAGAAATATCCCAATAATGAACGCTTACAGTGGATCTATGTATATGGCTTTATGTGTGCGCAGTTTAGTCTGGCCGTAGAGCATGATAATCGCATATTAAGTATCTTCAAAGCGGCGATTCAAGGGGCTAAAACTAAGAATTAAAGGCCGGATCTGTCCGGATCTGTCCGGACCTAAACCCGTTTTGTCAACCAGGTTTTCTAGATCTAGCTTGTGGATAAGTCTGTGCATAACTGTCTGTGTATAAGTCGGGAATAACTTGTGGATAACTTTAACTACCGTTGCTCAAAAACAACGCCCGAAGTTATACACAGGGTTATCCACAGGTTAGTTAGTGCCAACTAACTTAGAATCGGCCGCCCAGCCTCCACGTCCACCCCCACTATGTTCGAACATGCATATATTATACGGCATTTTGGGCAGTCTGTCAACGACCCTGAGGTCTATAGGGTTATTGACTGTTTGAGCTGTTTGCGCTATAATACATTTTTAAGGGAACAAAGATGCAAGCAAAACAAGCTAAACAAAAAATCGACAGTCTTATGCTACAGTTACAAGACATGCTAGACCAGGTGGGTCTCGACGAACACGAGCGCATACAGACAGCTTTTAATGCGCTGGCTTGCGAGCTTGACGATGTTGTATATCCCGAGGACCTGTAGGGTCTTTGGTTGACACTTTGGGCGGGCCATGTTACAATAAGATACTGAGAGATTGGAGCGAACAATGACCAAGAGAACTGCCCGTAGAGATTCAAACTACATTATCTATGCCGCTATACACGACGGCCGGGCCTACATTGGCCTAACCCGTAAGAGTCAAGGCACTGTGGCCAAGAGCGTTAAGGAACGTTGGCGCAAGCATATCAGCCGTGCCCGGCACGAGGACAGAGACTGGGCCATATACAATTACATCCGTGAGGGTAACTGGACTGACTGGTCGCATGAGGTCATCACAGTGATCCGTGGTCGTGCTGAAGCTTATGCTTACGAGCGTGAGCTGGTAAAGACCCTACAACCTGAACTGAATGACCAGTACATGTAAAGGGTTATTGACAGGGTCGCAAGATCCTGCTATAATTAAGGCTACAGTAAACAAACAGGAGCGAAACTGATGTTCAAACTACTTTCCACAGCAAACCCCAAGATCCAAAAGGGCACCAAGCTGGGCTATCTCAGCTTTATCTTGCACCTTGCGCCAGCAGACTTGAGCGGTCGAGAGACTTGCCCAAAGCGCACCGCAGGCTGTACTGCCGCTTGCCTTAATACTGCCGGTCGTGGCGGTATGTTCAAGAAGGGCGAAAACACCAACATGATCCAAAAGGCACGTATCCGCAAGACGGAATACTTCTTCAACGATCGCGCTGGCTTCATGCTAGACCTGGCCAACGACATTGCCCGTGCTATCAAGTTCGCAGCCAAACAGGGTTTGACACCCGTGTTCCGCTTGAATGGTACTAGCGATTTGAGCTGGGAGAAGTACGAAGTTGCCCCTGGCATTAATATTTTCCAGGCTTTCCCGGGTGTACAGTTCTATGACTACACTAAGGTTCTTGGACGCAAGGTCAAGCATATTCCCAACTACCACTTGACCTTTAGCAAGGCAGATGGCAATGACGCTGATGTTGCAGAAGCACTCCTGCAGGGCATGTCAGTGGTTGCTGTCTACGATGAGATCCCCAAGGGTGTGCCCAGTGCAGACGAAACGGACCTGCGCTTTTTGGACCCTAAGGGCATTATGCTAGGACTTAAGGCCAAAGGCCGTGCAAAGAAGGACTATAGCGGTTTCGTAATTCGTTTAAAGGAGGCAGTATAATGCGCAAGGACTATGAAGTTGAATACATGATTGAGGGTATGAACGGCTATCACCGGATGCGGGTGCAGGCCTACCATCCCAGCGAAGCATGTGAAATTGTCAAGAGCATGATGCCACATGCTCATATCTTCCACGCCCTACTAGCAGACTAAGGAGAGACCCATGCGATTCAGCGATCTAACGCTAGGCCAAAAGATTGAAGAAGTCCTAGCGGCTGTGGCTTTTTTGCTACTGATCCTAGTCCTATGCTTCATGCCCGACTTGACAGCCTAGCCCAAACCTGCTATACTATAGGCTAAGTTAAACAAAAGGAGCGAGCAATGAAACAGTCTTATACCATGTACATCTACAAGGCAGACCGTCGTAAGAAGACAGGCGAGCGACTGGTGTCAACTACAGTGTGGCAGAACAGGGACGAAGCAGAGATGAAGCGTGAAGTCCGTGAACTCCAGTATGAGCTTTGGCCTGTAAGCAAGGGCTTCCGCATCGAGTTTGTGGCTACAATGAAGACAGTGGTCAACCTAATGTCGGGCAAGGAGATCCAAATCCCCCACGACACTCCGCGAAGCTGTGACCCTAGCTCGGAGCTCTACTGGAGCATGTGATCTAGAAAGACCCTACAGCTCGTAGGGTTGTTGACAGTTTGGGCCCTCTGTAGTATAATACTTACATACAGACACAAAAGGAGCCCAAAATGTTGCATACATTTACAGTTAGCGCAGTTAATACGCCTGCTAAAGCTAAAGTTATTTTTAATAAAAAATTGGGTACTGTTAAAGTAGTAGTAGCCTTTAATGTACACAAAAAGTATAACAAAAATGGGGAGCTAGTTAATGCTTTTCCTGTACAGCAAAAATGCGCTTATGTTAGCGGCGACGTAGCGCAAACAGAAGTATTAAACGTTCTGCACAATGCAAGCAAAATGCTTAACACTACTAACATACAATTAGTCGAGTAAACTGTAGGGCTATTGCACAGCAAGTTGACGTTTTGGGCTTGCTGTGCTATAATATGTTTTTAGTTAGTTAAAAGGAGCGACACATGTTTAACGCACAAAAAATTGCACAGTTTTGCGAAGCTGACAGCGAAGGCATTAGCTTTAGTGTAGACGTTAGCGACAAAGGCTACACAGTAGCAGGCGTTAAAGTACTAGAGGTAGGCATGTATGCTAGTACAGACAACACTAGCGACGAGGGCGAGGAGGCTAGCTATTGCGACGGCGACATGTATGTTAGTTGGAGCGCAGAGGGGCTTACTAACGACGAGACAGCACAGACAATGGGGACATTGTTGTTGCGTAACATACACAGCGAAGACGACGTTACACGAGTAATGGGCGAGTTTTACTGGGAGGGTGCTTTTACAGACGAACTGCGTAACATACTAGTAGACTGCGGCTTTAGTGCAGAGGCGGCTGCGGCTGTTAGCACTAGCGAATGGGGTATGCAAGACGAGGAACGTGCGAGCTATGACGCTTATGCTATTGCAGACGAGATACGCGAAGCTGTAAAAAATACTGTACTAGCGTAAAGGGTTATTAGCACAGCAAGTTGACTGTTTGGGCTTGCTGTGCTATAATTGTTTTTTAAGTAGCAAGGAGCGTAAGATGGACATTAAGGAACAAATTTTTGCTAAACTAGCAGAAGTAGAGGCATTGCTAGCAGAGGCAGAGTGCGACGGTGTACAATTTGCGGAGCTGGACTGCTACAGCGATGTGGAAGGTGCATTAAGCACACTTACGCAAGCGGTTGACTATTACGTAGACTAAGGAGCGTGTATGCAGGTAGAAGTAGTAAACATAGAGGACGGTGGCTTTTATAAAGACGCTTACACTAGCGGCAACTGCGTTAAGGTAACACTGCGCAAAGGCACAGAGACTGTTAGCTGTGAACAAATACTAATTTGGGATGAGGAGTACGCAGAGGACTGCTTTGAAGACTGGAAGGACTGCGCACTTGCAGGCGAAGTAGGCTACACTTACACAGAGGAGGCAGTATGTTAACAGTACTACAGAAACAACTATTGCAAGAGGCAATAGACAAAATGCAGGAAGCAGACGCACTAGTGCAACAGGCACTAGGGGCGACAGACAGTTGCTATGACACACACTGTGGCATAGAGGATTTAATTACAGACTTGCAAGCGGACATAGAGGACAATTAATGCTGAACAATGTACTACAGTGGACCGGCACTGTGTTTATTTTGCTGATGTACGTGCTAATGAACTTTTTTAGGGACTTGCAACTAGACGCATTGGCCGGACTACTGGGTGGGCTTTGCTACTTTGCATGGACAGTGCGTGTGGCTAACATGCCACAGATGCTGGTTAACGTTGTAGCAATAACCGTATGCGCAGTAGGGTTATTCAAGGTGTACGGTTGACGTTTTGGACTGAGTGCGTTATAATAAGTTTTTAAGGAACACAATGCAAGCACTACGCAAAGCCCCAGTCAAGTTTACATTTAATAATGTACAATATAATGTCCCTGTTAATAAATGCGTCCCCGCAAAAGGGTTTGTTAATGTATTAAGTGTTAATCCTGTTCTAGTAGACGAAAATACAGGCAGTCCTGCTATTGCATTATATGTAGTATGTAATAAGCGTAGCCAGGAGCCAGGACGTCAATATGCGTTATTTTATAATATTAATAACAAACAATTTGACGGCTATTTTACAATAAACTAATAGCCCTACACATTGGCGGGACTTGACAGTCCTAGCCAAACCTGCTATAATATACACATACACTAGCAAACAAGGAGCGAAACTTATGCGTGAATTTACTAACATTATGGACTTGGCAGACGAGATCCAGGACATGGTCGAACGTCAGGTAGCAGGTATGCGCCGCGTGTCAGCTACAGAGCTGGGCCTGGATCAGCGTTGTGGCTTTGCCTATGTTGACGAAGCAATGGAGTGCATTGTAGTTGACGATGCCCGTGCCCGCTCGTTTAACTACTACGGTGGCTTTGAATACATTAGCGACGAAGACAAGCGTACACTAGGTGACTATGTGATTTACTTTAACACCTGCGACCGTGTAAGCGATGCGCTGGAGTGCTTGATGGAGAAGGACGGCCTGTGCGAGGAGGGTGCAGAATGATTACACCAGAAGCACTACAGGAAATGATCTCCTATCACGCACCTACCCTGACCAAGCTGGCTAGAGAGTCGGGCTACAAAGGCCCAGCGTTTAGCTCGTGCAAGTTCCTGGGCATTACCAACGGTGGCCAGATCTGCTACATGGCTGTCTTCCTATGCGAGGGCGGTACTGACAGCACCAAGCTGTTCTTAACCCGTACAGGCAGTAGGGTTATTGTAGACTACCAGTTGACTGAACTGGCTTAAGGCGTTATAATACATATACACAGACACAAACAGGAGCGAAAAATGGCAACACGAAGCACTATTGCATTGGAGTTCGCAGACGGCACAGTCCAGCAGGTCTATTGCCACTGGGACGGTTACTTGTCAAACAACGGCATGATCCTGCAGGAGCACTACAGCGATCCGTTCAAACTGCGTGAGCTTATTGACTTGGGCGACATTAGCTCGCTCCGTCCTACAGTGGGCACCAAGCACGCCTTTAGCCAGTTTGAAACTACTATGTCTAGCGAAGACTACGACAAGCTCTACGGCGACATGACAACTTTTTACGGACGCGATCGCGGCGAGGGCGGCACTGAGGCTAAGAAGTTTGCAGACTATGCAGACTATATTGAGAACCACGCTTACGAGGAATACGAGTACATCCTGCGTCAAGTAGAGGGCAAGGCTGTTTGGTTTGTTAAGTGCCACAGCGCAGACTATGTTACATTGGCGGAAGCCTTTGTAGCAGAAGCGGAGACAGCATGACCAGCTTCCAAAGCAAACGGGCTATGGCCCGTGATAAGCAAGAGCTAGTGGATCTTGCGATCACTCAGTTTCAATTGGACATTGAGAACATGGACACCACAGCCATTGAAGAGTTGCTGTTCAAGCTCGACGAAGAATCACTAATCGCTTACCTACCTGAGGAGAAATAAATGGGTGCAGTGAAAGATATCTATTACGACGTGGAGACCCTGTTTATTGAGGGTGCCACAGCCAGTGAGATCGCTAGCCAATTGATCATTCCAATTGAAGCAGTCTATGAAGTACTCAAGGACTTTGGTGTAGATCCAGGGGACTACATTGAACCAGCGGACGAAATCTATAGCCCCTATTACGGAGCATAAAGACCCTACGGTTGACTAGGGTACCAAAAGGTGCTATACTATAGGCTAAGTTAAACAAACAGGAGCTGATATGAATGTAAGCCAAATTAACACAGCAATCATCCAAGGTACCTTTACCAATGATGAACTGTCCAGCATGATCGACGCTGTTAAGTTTGCCCGTTCCAAACTTACAAACCGGGTCAAGTTTACCATCAGCAAAGGTAGCTCAGTCAAGTTCACTAGCAACCGCAATGGCATTACCTACTCCGGAACAGTAGAGAAAGTGGCTATCAAGTTCGCCACAGTAAACACCCAAGCAGGCCGTTACCGTGTGCCAATGAACATGTTGGAGGCAGCATGAGGATTGATAACCTTACTGCCGAGCAGGTAGAGATGCTGGACTTCATGTGGAATGAACTGGACACAGAGCAGGAGTTCCTAGAATGGTACGAGTGCTTGGACAGTGCCCAGCAACAGCAGGCAGATACCCTACAGCGGCTTGTGATCCTAGAAGCATTTGAAGAGATGCTGGAACAGGACAAATACCCTGAAGCCAACATGGTTATTGACAGAATCCGAAAACTCTAGTATAATACTTACATACAGACACAAAAGGAGCGTTAGATGAACATTAGCACACTAGAGCAGTATGTAGAGCAGAAGAACCGTTGGGGTTCAATCTTTGGTAGCAAGCCACTGAGCCTGCTCAACAAAGCAGATCGCCAGAAGATTGCAGACAGCATTGACAGCGACCTTAGCCCAGAGAACCTTACCTGTGACGGCGAACTGCGTGGCTCGCAGGTGCAGGCCAAGTATCGCATGTTGACTCGCTGTGCTGAGGAACTCCTGAGCATTGACTCTACTGTTAAATTTTACGAATACAACTAAGGAGCCCACATGCCTAATTGGTGCAATAACACGGTAGAGATCTACCACGAAGACCCAGTGATGATTGAGCGGGTGCGTAGGGCATTTAACGAGGGTGCTCTGCTTAACGAGTTTATTCCAGTGCCGCAAGACCTGCGTGATACAGTAGCAGGCTTCCCAGGCGAAGATGCACAGTCTGCTCACCTAGCCCAAATAGACTGTAATATCTCGCTCTACGGCTACAAAGATTGGTATGACTTCTGCGTCAACGAGTGGGGAACCAAGTGGGATATCGGCGCAGACGGAGAGCCTGCACAGGACATTCCAGGCGGATTGATGTTGGTATTTGACAGTGCTTGGAGCCCGCCCCTTGGTGCTTACGAGAAGTTGATAGACATGGGCTTCCAAATCCGTGCTATGTATTCCGAACCTGGAATGGCCTTTGCTGGCATCTGGGATAACGGCGACGATGACTTCTACGACTACAGTGGCATGAACAGCGAGCAGATTGCTGAGACTCTTCCGGAAGTTTTGGATGAGGGGTTTGGTATCAGTGAGTCGGCGGCCATGTGGGAAGAAGAGAATCAAGAGATTGATTTGGATGGTGGATTGAGTGCAACAAACGAACAGGAAGAAGAAAAATGAAAACCAATCGCGAAAAGAACACGCAACACGAACGGGATCAGATCCTTAAGGTGCGTCCGAAGCAACCCGACTACGACTTTAAGAGTCTTGAACAAGTCATTCATCAATGGGTACAGTCTAGCAAATCATGAGCAAATTGCAACTCTTTGGTAGGCCCTGGGTAGTATTTGATGCCAACAACAAGGATCATCGTCGTTGGTTTGCAGAGTTCAACAAGAATGCCAAATGGGGAGATTGTCCTGTGCGATTCGTAGTAGATGAAGACAGCGGTGATTTGATTACTATGATTCAACGGCGTTTGATTCAGCACTATGTGGATCGAGAGTTTGGAACTGACCTCAATCCTAGGGTTAGAACTGTGGCAAAAAAGCCACAAAAGAATGGTTGACTGTTTGGGTAGAATTTGCTATACTATAGGCTAAGTTAAACAAAAGGAGCGAACCAAATGGATTACACTGTACAACAACTCAAAGACATCGTAGCAGAAGCCTGCACAGAAGCAACCACAGCCGCTGACCTCTACTTCCAAACCAAGCTGAATGGACAAGATGCTTATGCCTGTGGCTTTGCTTGGGTTAACATCTATGGCATCAAAGGCAACACCAAGTTGGGCAAACGCCTGAAAGAAGCAGGAGTGCGCCAGGACTACACCAAGGCATTCCAGATTTGGAACCCCAGCGGCCACAACGCACAGAACGTAGACACCAAAGAAGCGGGTGCAGAAGCTGCCGCTAAGGTGTTCCAGAAGTATGGCTTTGAAGCCTACGCAGGGTCCAGATTGGACTAAACGAATATGGTTTGGTTAGCCAAAAGTTGTTGACAAATGGCTAACCAGACTGTATAATAAGAACATGCAGACGAGATAGGCTCAGAAGCATTAATTTTAATTTAACACACAGAGGCACATTATGGCTACAGATAAACTTTTTAACGTTGTTGGCGTTTCTAAATTGGGTGGTGAGTACAAGGTTCGCTTTGCTACTGACATCATGCGTATCAAAGTACTTGCCAAGCACGGTCACGAAGACATTCGTTTGGCAGAGCTGGATACTGCGGTTACCAAGTTGGAAGCCGTTGCACAACTTAAATCAATGGACGAGTTTCAAGACGTTGCGGCACAGGCTGCAATCGATGAGTATCTTGATGCTAAGACTCCTAAGACCAAGGCTGCTGTCACTAAGGCACCAGCTAAGGCTAAAGCAGCTCCCGTAAAGGCACCTGCTAAGAAGGCAACTGCAAAGGTTGCTGATACTTCCGACATGGAAGACGCTCCGTTCTAATCACAGACTCCGTATCGTATAGGACAATAAATATCTTCATGCGATACGGAGTTTCTTTTTCGAACGATTATTTCAACGGGTGCGTGGTCATCCGTGATTTCAAGAGTGAGCCATTACCAGGTAGAGTTCTAGCGATTATTCCTAGAGATAGTAGATCAGAGGCAGAGCAAGCGGCTCAGCAGATAGTTGATTTGCTCAACCAATCAGAATTAAAATGACTTGGATACAGTACGAAGTTTGGGCCGAGATTGAAGGCCATCAAGAGTTGATTGAAACCACCCATAGCCGTAAAGAAGCTGTGGCGTTGGCTGAGAAGTATTTCAATGATGGGTGCGAAAGCGTAGAGGTCTTTGAAGAGAATCACGAAGGCGACTACCAATCAATCAAAGCACTCAGACGTTAGCGAGTTCGGGCCCTTAGCTCATGTTGGTTAGAGCAGTGGACTCATAATCCATTGGTGCCGTGTTCGACTCACGGAGGGCCCACCAGAATCTGACTGTAGCTCAACTGGATAGAGCAACAGCCTTCTAAGCTGTAGGTCGGGGGTTCGAGTCCCTCCAGTCAGGCCATTTAAAGAGTGTTGTAGAAATACAACACTCTTTCTCTTGACAGAATCAGCTTTTGGCTGTACAATGTACACATACACTAGCAAAACAGGAGCGATAAATGATTACACTAGAAACCCGCGAAAACTACGATCAACGCCACGGCGGATGCTTTGACCGCGGCTCAGCAGACAGCTACTATGGCCGACCACGTGACCCTCACTTCTATACGGGTGGTACGGGCACCAGCGAGCGAGTTACAGATCTAACGCCCACAGAGATCCAAGCATACCTTGCAGGCTACCAGTGGAACGAGCAGTTTGGCGATAAAAAGAGTTGGGATTAATGGTTGACAGGGTGGGCCCAAACTGCTATAATATACACATACACTAGCAAACAAGGAGCGAACAATGGAAGCATTCAAAACCTGGGAAGAGATGACTACTTTGGAACAGTATGCCTGCCAGTATTGGGATATGTATAAGGATGCCTACAATGTTCGCCCCCGCGGCATTGATACCTCCAGCTGGACTGAAGCTGAGTTCGAAGCTGAGTTTGTGCAGTTGGCCAAGACCATTGACGCCAACTACAAAGAGCAGTTGGCCCGCGAAGAAGTGGCCAAGCATGACTTTGAAATGCGTATGCTGAGCCTGCTCCAGACGGGCGCCAAGGATCGTGAGATGGCCATGCGTTGGATTCACGAGGCAGAGGGTAGCAATGGTGATGACGAATACCTCTGCTTCTTGTTGGGCTTGCCCTACCGCTACTTTGCGGTGCAAACGGCTTAACCCTAGACACTGTAGGGTTGTTGACAGACTATACAAACGGCATTATAATAGATACATAGCAACAAAGGAGCGAACCAAATGGCTAAAGTACAATATGACAATTTTGCCAGCTTTGACCTCAACGAAGCCTGCGACCACTTTGACTGCGAGAAGCAGAGCAACTGGAAGAAGATTGGCAAGTTCATTGTAGCAGATGGACAGGACTATGTTAACGTAATGGAGACAGAGTTCGACTTTGAGGACACTACAGACTCAGAGTACGCGGCATTTGAAGCAGGTGTCAAGTATGCCCTGACCAAAATGAACACAGCATTTGAAGCCGCAGGCGTAGACCTACAGGTATGCGAGACAGACTTGGTAGAGAGCATGGGCTTTGTCCTAGTGCGTTGCGATGACGAGCCAGAAGACTTTGTCAAACGAGTGCTCAAGAAGCCCGTCATGATGGTTGACAGCTGGGTCTAAATAGCATATAATAGATACTTAACTTAACACACATAGGAGCGAACCCAATGGCAAAGGTACACACAGCAATGAGTTTGGCAAAGGCCACAGCTGAAAGCAAGACCCTGGCGCAGGAGCCCGTAAAGAAAGTACTTACGGAAACGGACGAACAGATCATGGAACGCCTAGCACAGCGTTTTGAGATCCTTGAGGACATGACCCGTGCTGTTAAGAAGGGCGATGTGCGAAGCATGATCGTTACAGGCCCTCCAGGCGTGGGCAAGAGCTTTGGTGTAGAGAAGGTCTTGAGCAAGCACGATGTGTTCGCTACTGTAGCAGACAACTCAAAGCTGAAGAAGTATGAAGTGGTCAAGGGTGCAATGAGTGCAATTGGCCTCTACAAGAAGCTGTACGAGTTCCAAGACAAGAAGTCAATCCTAGTGTTCGATGACTGCGACTCAGTACTGTTAGATGACCTCTCCTTGAACATTCTAAAGGCAGCATTGGATTCAGGCAAGAAGCGTACGATCCACTGGAACACAGACAGCCGTAGTCTTAGCCAAGAAGGTGTGCCCAATAGCTTTGAGTTCAAGGGCGGTGCTATCTTTATTACCAACATCAAGTTCGATCACGTTAAGAGCAAGAAGCTTCGCGATCACTTGGAAGCATTGGAAAGCCGTTGCCACTACTTGGACTTGACTATTGATACAGAGCGCGAGAAGCTCCTACGTATCAAGCAGGTAGTCCGTGATGCAGACATGCTGGGCGCCTATGAGCTAGACGATCAAAGCAAGACAGAAGTGGTACAGTTCATTATGGACAATGCCCGTCGTATGCGTGAGCTGAGCTTGCGTATGGTACTCAAGGTAGCAGACATCCGTGTTAGCATGCCAGACAAGTGGAAGAGCGTAGTAGAAGTAACCTGTATGCGCAACGCCTAAGGGCTGTGCGTGTGTGTAGTATAGACTAGAGCAGGCGTAGACCTGCACCTACAACAGCCCAACGATTCGCTCCCGGCAAGCTGTTACCACTAGGAGGGTTTGCTCCTAGGCAGTGCTCCCCTAACCGTAAATCCGATTCGCTCCCGGTGGTTAGGGGATTTTTTTTGGTCGGAGGCTGAGAAAATAATAATTCTTGAGGTGGGGGTGGCCGGCTATGCAAATGATAAACTGTTGTTAAACTACAACAGCGCAAGCCTAAAAATCACCCCATATAGACGCCAAATCACCACCATGAATCTATAAGTACTTCACCCTATTTTTTTGCGCGGCAATTTTTTAAAGAGTGCAGGACCCTTTCGGGCACTCTAGTATTAGGGAGCAAAGTCCCGTTCAGCTTGTGCTATATGTCTTCGTTTGGCCAGCTCTTCTTCTTCACCTGGATTAAGTTTCCCGCTCCATCCTGCTAGTGCTAAGAACGGTACTCCTACCTTGGCTGCAAATTGGCTAAGTCCTGTCCAAAATGTTGCCGCTCCATAGGTGTTTATAGCATAGTTAAGCACACGCCATTGATCAGCAGTTAGATGTTCTTTTAACTGTGGCGCCAGTGTTAGGGCACCAGCTGTTATGGCTGCGCCCCAGTTTCCTTTGGCTATGTAGTTAAGGATAGTCTTAAGCAAACTAACAGGCGCCGTAGACTTGTCTAATCGTGGCTGTCTAGTCAATAGGTCATCACGAGCATTTTGCCCTGTAGTTGTGGTAAATTCACTTAATCTCATCTTGTATTTACATCAAAGTAAATAGTTATATCATGCGTCAATACTACGTACTCAGTCAAGATCCCAACTTACTAGAAGTCTTTGAGTTTATTCGATACCATCGGCTCAAGCATGAAGTACACCTTAATCGCACACGCTTTTGGGTGCCAGAGGGTTCAGTGCTTACAGAGTTTGTTCTACGCTTTGGTGATTCATGCCCACTGGTAGAGTTAGATTAGGCTCAATACCTGTGCTAGATCCGTCAATGAGCAGATATATACTAGCCATATGCGCTTATTCTTACTACAGTTATTCACGGCCGTTACTGCCACGGGTATGATTACCTTTACAGTCACACACCTTCATGCACCATTAATCTCATGGTCTTTATGGTTCTTGCACTGGCTAGTTGCTATTCCCATTGCTCTGTTTACTGTACGCTACATACAGCCCATTTACGCTAAGTTGATACGGCCATGAACGAACTATACGAAAAGACCATCACTGTGGACGGAGTTGTTTATCATTACGACCCAGATCGAGATATCTACTATCGCAGATACGGTGATCTAAGCACCTGGGATCGTTGGGGTTGGATAGCTGTTATTGTAGTAATGGGCTTACTAGCATGGTCTTTAACTGTGTTGAATTAACTGCTAGTATAATGACCCTTAAAACCTTTTTCCGGGTTTTGCCTTCGGCAAATTTTTTTGCGCTCGCTTCGCGATAAATACGTTATGAAAATTTTTGAACTTGACCAAGCTCGTGCGGCCAATACTGCTGTCAGTGCAGTAGGCGGTGGAATTATTGCTGCCGCTCTAAAACGCTCTGTTGTTACCTTCATGACCAATCGTGGAGCACAGAGTTTTAAACAGCGCATGGCTGGGCAGGCAGTTCCGGGTCTTGGGCTAGCATTAGGTCTTTACTTTGCCTATCAACGCTACAAGACACAGCCCCAAGACTACATTGGCATAGGACTTGATATTGCATCGGGTGTAGCAGGTCTAGGCACTGCCCTAGCACTGATTCCTGTACAGTTGGCTCGCGATGCCTATACTGAAGTGATCAAGGATCTACAGGCTGCTATTGCGGCCGCAGGTGGCACCACCACACGTCCAGAACTGCTGACCCTCAAGGGCAGTATTGAACGCGATGCAGTCACGCAACCCGCCTTGGTCAAAGAACTACTGGCTAGCATAGCCGCTGAAATTAAAGAACAGATGGACATTGCCCGTGAACAGGTTACCCAATGGGAACAGCTCAGCACAGCCGAGCGCAATGCACACAGTCAGGCCAAAGCTGATAGTATTAGCCCAGAAGCAGGAGCCGCTCAGGCTGCTCGTGCTGCCGCCACTCAGCGCATGAATCGCTCAGCCAGAAGAACACCCCCACAGTAAATCACTTGGATAATTAGTAGTATGCTAACACTACTAAAACGCCTGCTGGCACCCTCCACCTTTGACCCTCTCATTGAGGGAGTATGGGCCGATGAGTATAACCCCCAAGACCAAGACGCCATACGCCAGGCCTACCGCAAGCGTTGGCACCCTGAGTATGCACTGCCCACACCACAGAGCCACCCTTGGCTATTTGACCCTTGTGAGCCGCCCCAGGGTTGGCGCTATGACCCCTACTATGAACTTTGGATAGAACTATGACAGAAACCCGCACTCGCACCATAACCCGTATGTTGACCTATAGGCTAACAGCCTGGTTGTTTACCATATTCTGGACCTACTTGTTTACAGGTAATCTAGGCAACTCAGCAGGCTTTGCCACAGCCCTGCATATTCTCTTAAGCATTGACTACTATATACACGAACGTATTTGGCTAGGTATTAAATGGGGGAGAATCCAATGAAGACTATGACTCTAGAACAGATTCTGTTTGCCTGCATAGCCGCGGTGATCTTAATTGCCGTTGTATATCGTCACAGCGGCTGGGATAAAATCCGTGCCTGCTACGGCATGTGGTTTACCCGTGAATACTGGACTAACTATAATGTGGTAGAGTTTGCCAGTTGGTTGGCCAAGGCCATCATCATCATTCCTGGCTTGATCTTTGGCATACAGTTATGGTGGCTCTACTTCTTTACCCTGTTGACCAGCTTGACCCTAATTTGGGCATCAAACAAGAAGCTGTTGCCTACACTGGTAGGATTTAATACCATGTGGACTTGGCTAAGTCTAATGGTCCTGGCACAGCACCTAATTTAACTGTAGATGTAATTGACGGTGTCCTGATTCTCGCGTAGAGTTTGGGCACCGTTTCTATGATGAAATTTGCGGGCCATCTCAGTTTTAGGGCTTAGTGTCACCCAGGTAGTAACTTCGGGATTGGTCTGCTTAATTGAGCCCTGTGCCTGTTGAATCAGCTGTCGACCCGCACCCGCACTATAACTCCAAATTGTATAGAACACTGCCACACTAACTGATTCAATCTCGTTGAACATGTCCTGTACAGTGGCAGGTATAACATCCAGGAATCTCACGCAGGTAACTGCCTGTGGCACATCATGATCATCTAACAGTACATAGATCCGCGATCGTTCATTGACACGTTGTTCAATGGCAATTTCAGGGCGCACAGGATCATCCTTGATCAGCTGTGCCAGTGGGTCAGTAACTGTGGTTATAGTGTGTAGTTTCATGATTGTCAGCAATTATATTAGTACTTATCTTTCGGTCTAAAAAAACAGCATAAATAGAATCATGCTGTCAGTTGAGATCAACTTTAGTTCAACAGACCGATACAGACCATTAGGCTATATGGTGGGCTGTCTTACTCGAGAACTTTGGCTCTGTGACCTTGCCAATCTTGGCATTGTGTTTCAGCGCCTAAGCGACTCTGTTATATGTGTTTCAGAGCGTGACTATACAGTGATATGTCTTTGTTGTCTAGACAATGACTTAGATATCACCTGTACCCATATTGTTCAATAGTTCACGCAATTTACTACTTTGAACTTCCGCTGTGACCTTGGGCTTGGCTAGATCAAACCCTTCTTTAGGCTGTGCCCGCTCCCATCCAGAACTTGAGCCGCCTGTAGGTTCTTCAGGGCGATTTTGTGTTAGAGTACGCTGTTTAATACTGTCAATTAGAGCATTACCACTGCTCTTAGGCGCACCATTTTGATCATAATCTGATTCTTCAAGGTCGGTAATACGTAGGCTGTCAATGTTAAACTCTAGGTCAATCTTCATGCCAACGCCGCTTGAGCTACGTGTTTTCATCAACTGGATTTGATAACGTCCACGTTCACGCATAGCACGGCTAGTAAAGATACCAAACACGTTATCCGCTGTTTGAATCTTACTTAGTCCACCTGAAATATGACTATGATCAAACTCTACTTCTTCTACAGCACCACGGTTTAACTGTGCGGCTGTAACAAACACACAGTTCTTTTCCATGGCCAAGTTGCGTAGTTCTTCACTCACATACTTGTCCTTAACGAACAAGTTCTCTGCTGAAATCTTCTTGCCCATGGGCATTAACAAGTCTAAGTAGTCCACTAGTAGCACGTCTACTTTGCGTCCTAGTTTGATTTCATATTCTTTTAAGTAAGCACGGATGTCATTGGCAGTTTTGCCTGATGGCATGTATTTGATCTGATATGTGCCAGACTTCTTACCTACCATCTTAACTTTCATTTCAACGTCATCTAAGTTCTTAAACACATCCTTAGTGGCCATTCCAGTTACCATAGCATCCATACGCATAGCAACTAGTTCTTCGGATAGTTCTAGTGTCAAGTACACTACGTTCATACCCTTTTCTGCAAAGTTAATGCCCAAGTTAGCTAGGAACAAGCTCTTACCTGCGCCTGATCCGCCTGCAAAGATATTCAGCTCTCCTCTATTAAATCCACCAAACAGTTTGTCATCAACTGACTTCCAGCCAGTGCTAACTTGTCCGTTTTTGTCTTTGATCTTCATCAGTCTTGCACGTGGATCTAACCAATAGTCAGTACCTAGGTCACGCTGTAGGCCAACTTGTACTGCTAATTTGATCTTTTCTTCTACTGAACCGTACTCACCTTTTTCCAGCAGGTCTGCACTTTCAAGAATAGCCTTTTCTAGTCCCTTGTGGCGTGTAAATGTCTCAAAGTCGTTGAGCAACCAATCAAAGTGTTCTTCACGTAAGTCAGTTGGCACAGTAAAGTTAACGCCTGCTGCCGCATTGATAATTTCCTGTGTAGGTACTACATTGTGTTCTTCAATGTATTGACTCATAAACTCGGCGGCTGTTTGTAGTCTGCGATCAAATAGTGTATGATCAAAAATACCCTGACATCTACTAAATGTTGCCGCGTCCGCTAGCATCATTTCTAAGTATACTTTCTGTATGTCATAACCGTAATCTGTATTCTGTTTCATCTTTTAATTATACGCTCTTTAAACATTAATTGCAATATGTTTGACTGGGGCCCAGTCGTCTCGCCATATCCGCTGTCGCGTGTGATAGGCCACTGCCCCAATGCTACTGCTAGGATCACCCGGATTAGGCAAGCTCCAAATATATTTAAATTTGGGTTCAACCTCATTCTTATTTGCGGCGCTGTTCATAGCACATCCACCCATGTATACTAGACAGTCTGCATTGGTTATCATTTTAGCACGGTACATAACTTTGGCAATTTGAATTTCGAATCTTTCTTGTACTGCGGCCGCAAGGTTACATTGATCTTGCACAGTCCAACCTCCGACGGCCCAGTTTTGTACACCACGATGAAAGTTATATTCTAGATCTAAATCGCCTGGACCAAAGTAATTGCCCACATCCCTACGGAATCTAGTAGGATCTCCCTGTTCGGCCATTTGTTGTAGTATGTATTCGTCACGTATTGGAGTGAGACCTAGCATTTTGGTAAAGGCACTGTAGTATAAACCTAAGCTGTGCGGATATTTTGCACTCCATACCTTTTTCATTTCGCCATGTTTGGCTTCCCATATAGTGGCACATTCGAACTCGCCAATTGCATCTAACACTACAATGGCGCAGTGATTAAAAGGACTGGTATAGTAGCCTGCGGCTGCATGGCTGGCATGATGCGGGGTGTATGTTACAGGTGCGTAGTTTAATCTCGATCTTTTGAGATATCTGCTAGGAAGAGTTGACATGTCCATAGCTGTTGCATACTGTTTAGCATAGATTTGTCTAGCTTTCTTTAGCCAAGGATTTTCGTACCAAAATATTCGATCAGGACTGCCTTGGTCCAATGCCTTTCGAATCACTGTACTAGGGATCTCGTCTTCAGAAGACACGGTGTTGGATTGAAATACTCCGTCTTTGAATACAGCTAAACTCGAGCCGTGGTTGAGTGCGTTGATTCCCCACTGTATCATTTGTAGATAAACGGGTCTTGCTCCCGTAACTCCTTTAAACGTTTGATGTGTGCTCGACGTTCTTTAAATTTACGCCAAGGTGTAAGTAAAATATAAAAAAGTTTTTTCATGACATGTCCTTAAACCATTGTTTTGCTCTTAACTGGATTTTTAAACTATTTGATTCTTTTGCAGATACAATTAAATGCAAGGTTGATAGCTTACCTAATTTAATTACTGCATCGTTTACGTCTTTGACACCTTCTGGCCAATCAGGCATACTAACTGACCAACCAAATTCTAATGCTTGTTCTACTGTTCTAGGACCCTCGTGATCTCTATCTGGAACTAAGACAATTTCTTTGCCTAGTTGTTTTAACAACCAGTTCTGGCTGTCCTTAATCTCCGCACCCATCAGCGCACAAGCATCAATACTTATCGCATCAATCGGACCTTCGCACACAATTACAAAGTTCCTATCATACTGTTGTTTATCTAGATTAAACACATACCCGGGTTGTTGCTCTGATATGTACTTGGGCTTGGAGTCATTAACTGCACGGGCAGTATAACCTACAATGACGCCATCTTTATAAAAGGGAATTATAACACGATTGCTAAAACCAATCTTAGGAGTCCAGTGGAATGGATAGTCTTCTAGATATAAATTCCTACTTAACAAGTATTCAATTACTGGCATTAACTTTTCAGGCGGATTGTCTAAAAAGTTAACAATTGGCTCACTGTCTAGAGGCAGTGCTCTAGCTTCAAATGTTGGGATTACTTGTCTAACTGTAGCTGTTGAATTCTCGTTTAGTCTAAGAGCTTCTAGACGAAGTTGACTGATAACATCATCGGGAACGTTTAAATCCCGCATGAGTTTATTCATTTTTTGGCTAATAGTTCTGCCAGGTTGCCAACTGGCCTTAACACCGCAATTAAAACAATGATAGCTTACTGCATCGCCGCCGTTGATAATAAAGCCGCCGCGTTGACGTTTGTCGTCACAGCATGGTGCGTTAAAACTGATCCATCCGCTGGGAGTTTGTTTTCGTTTCGACGGTAAGTATGACAGTAGCGTGTCTGTGATAAGGCTCATGTCATATTATAACAATTATACTACTACTTTGTCAATACTTCCGGCACTCTTGTGAAATCCAATTCTAAAATAACTATAATCGGATATTGAAACATTGCTCCAAGTAAGTGTTGTACTGCTTGGACTTGCTATAATAATTGGACCAACAATCTTTGGAGAATCCCTAAATGACTCGTGTGTGATTGTGGTGTGTTTGGTTGCTTCTAACCATATTTCACCAACAAAGTTTGTCATATGCACACTTAGGTCTAGATCAGTGCTAGGCACTGCTTCGTAAAATTTAGTTGGGATTGAACTGCTATAATAGGTGCTGATCAACTCAGTTGCGCCAGTGATAACTGGATAGAAGCTAGTATGAGTTTGGCTTGGTCTAGCTGTCGGTAATGCATCGCCGACTAGTTCCATAGTGCCCTTAGCACCAAATTGAGTGTCGCCATATAGCATTAACGGATTGTCATCTTCGTCTACTGCCGTAACGCTAAACTTAAAGAATTGTCCACTTAACGCAGTAAGGTCACTTGATAAAACTGTTGCCGTTGCAAGTCCTTTAGAGGTAGTCTGATTCAGCTTAACTAATGTCTTTTCAACTACCCCCTGTCCAGCCGCATCCATTATATGTAGAGTCATTGTGTACCCGGTTAGGTCAATGCGCTTCTGGTCTGGGTTTTTAACATCAAACTCTAAGACATTGTCTATGCCTTTGTAAATTTTTATATTTCTCTGATACACGTTTGTATACTCCACAGGAAATCCAGCCAAATCTGCTAATAGAGGTATTCTATTTGGATATAAATATGTTGAGATTTTTTGCATACCGGCGGGACCTTTATTTTATATTTATGGCAAAACTAAGAGATGATATTGAAGAAAAACTACCTTTTATCAGCGTTATTAACTACGGCGGTGATGAATTTGTAGGGCTCATAATCAATCAAGACCAATACGTAACTAGTTTTTACGATCTTAACGCAATTAAGACACCTGAAGAAAAAGCATTATTTTTAGAAATAGGTGAAGCTTGGTGGTGGGAGAGTAATCGACAATTCCCCATCACTATTATTTGTAGGCAACAAATACAGCCCTTTGCTTATGCTATAAAAACTTTTAATAGCAAAGATGTTCGTATTATACTAGGCCCTACTGTTAACTTGATGAATCTAACTTTAAAACGAGTTAAAAGAAAATCAGTACAACTCGTCCGTAAAACTCGTTAACTAAATCCGTAACTAATCTCTTCGCAAATAAGATTCATTTGCACAACTACTACATGAGCATATGCAACGGCATGCGCTTTCTTAAAATAGTAGTCACCGTTCTCCGGCTTCTCCCAAATCGTCTGCCCAATCTCTGTCCAAGTCTTCCCAATTAGGTTCCTCTTTGCGGGGCGGATTAAAGCGAGACACATTGCCAATTCTTCTATGGAAGTCGGCTTCATCTGTCTCAATAAGCTCCCATGACCATTTACGTGGAATAGTAAATCCGTGAAATCGTCTTGCATTAGTAGATCCCATAACGGCTCTGTCTCCATTAATTGTTTGAGATGTGCTTGATCTCTTACCTTTTCATAGACACTGACATTTAAGAAGTCTATCTTAAAGTAACCTCTATCTTCTGCTTCTTTATATTCTATAGTACTTAGTCCTGTTAAAGGGTTGTACGGGATTGAAGTACAGTATATCCCAGTGTTGTGCTTTTTAACAGTACCGTTGTCGTTGATAGATGCAACCACATGCTTGAAGTGTTTCAGAGCATGTGATCTGTCAGCAAAGTCTATATCAATATCAGGCATGTTTTCTCTCTAATCGCTTCCACTGTTGATACTTTTCTATTTCGTTTTGACCTATATAGTGCTCACCCGTCTCTAGATCAATTAGCATCCATTTACTTGGACATTTAGTATGCACTACTAGATCAATTGGAAAATCTAGTTCTTGTGCTTCGGTGCCGTCTTTTAAGTTTCTTGTTTTCAATGTCTAATCTCCGATTCAAATAACATCAGTGGCAAACTTTCTGTTAAGAAATCTGCATACTGATCAGCTTCTTCTAAAGTGTCAAACCCAGTTAATTTAACATATACCGCAGTATCATCTTCACTAACAATAACTTCTACCTTTAGCTGAGTTGCATTAGGATTACCAGGAGTTATCATAGTTTTGATTCCTTAACTACTTGTCTTACCAGCTCAACGTCTTGAGAATTCTTTTTAAATTTATTAACCCAGAATGGCGGGTCTACGTGTTGAGCAACAGCGTTTAATTGCTCGTCACTAAACTTACTCAACATAGTCTTGCCACTGTTAGAGTTCAATAACAGCCACGGACTAATCTTGCCATCGCGCACATCAAAGGCAGCGCGACTGAGACTGACATATAAGAAATAATGATTCCATTCTGCCTTGTTTTCATCGCCCCATTTCATCATATGGGTGATAGATCTTTGCAGTGCGGTTTCAACATTTTCTGTCTTAATTAGATCGAGTACATACTTGTCGTACAGTTCGTCTCTGCACCAGTGATCTAGTTTTACTCCGCTAGTTACTACATAGTCAACAAATCGGTCAGGGTATAAAGGATTTACATTACTAACAAAACTTCCAAATTTAACAAAGGCGTTGTAGTAGGGACTATGTGCAAACTCGTCATAGGTTTTCGTACCTTTGAACTTTTGCGTCCTTTGAAAGAAACGATTAAATGCATCATATCCCATCTGTACATGTTTTTCTGTCTTGGCTAGTGCTCTGCGCTTTTGTTCGCAGACATGCACAAACAAAGTCTTTTCTTTCATAAACTTTGTTCCGCAATGTTCGCACTGATATGGCTTGTCAACAGATAGATTCATCATTTCATTCTATACGCAATTTGTCCTTCGTCCATGCCGTGTGATCGAGCAATGTCTTTTACTTCTTTGTCAGTCATAACAACACTCATTAACTCAAGCTCGTCGTCTTTTTTACTAGGGTACAAATATTCTAATAATTTTATTCGTTTGTTTGGGATTTTCTTTTTGTTACCAATCCACTCATGAAACATTATTTTCTTGCTTTCATGACCGCACAAGGCCAACAGTTGCCATAGTAGCTTAGGATGTCTGCTAAGACTAAAATAATGTTTGTTAAAGTATTCATTAGTTGCTAGTACAAAATGTTCCTGCAGATCTCGATTACTTGACTTAACAGAGCTCATATACCTGTTCAACAAGAAAAATGCAACACTTTTCTTTTGGTCTTCAGATAGTTCGTCCCACACTTCTCTAGCACCTAGATCTAGGGCGCCTAAAATATCTTTTAGTTCTAATTTTTCACTCATCTGTTTTTGGCACTAGCGAAGCATCCCATGCTACAACGGTACGCTTGCCTTGCCCCTTCCATGGATATACAGTATGCGGTAAATGACTAGGAAACACAACCATTGTGGCTGGTTTAGGTGAGTATCGCCAAGTATCATTCATTATAAATTTAGTAACGTCTCTAGTTTGAGGCATTCTAAATAAAATTTGGCAATCTGAAGGTTTGCTGTCTGGTGCTAGGTCGGGAACCATAACATAGATGTTGCCGCTGATATGCCCACCTGCGTGACTATGCATTTCCTGGTAGTCTCCAGGGCCTTGTTCGATAGTCCAGATGCTGTTAATAACAGGCTTGCACAGCGTTAGATCGATAGTACCACTCTGTTGTGTTACTAGTTCCATGTAACCGACGCAAACTTGTTCTAGCCACGATACTAGCCACGAAACATCTAAGTTTAATTCGTTAGGATACACTTGTATCTGTTGTCCGCCACGAATACTGATAGCTGGATCTCCGTTGTCATTCAGCTCTGGATGCTGATGTAGTTGTTCACAGAGATTAAACAGTTTACTATATTGAACTGGCGGTACATTGTCCATAGCAACCACAACTGGTTGAAAATAAGCCACTTTCATTGTCATATTTTTTCCTTGCTTAATTTGTATATCATTATAACACGATCTAAGGCCTTTTGTAAAGACACATTGGTTTTCGCCATTCGGTGAATCTCGCCCCACATCTTACTGTCCATTAAGTGCTCGTGTAGTGGGCGGCCGTCGTGTGTCCTAGAATCATAATCCCAGCCAATTGGTTTCCGTGTGCTAGGATCAGATCCAAATTCTCTAGCATAGGTAACGCCGTCTGCTTTTTCGTAAATGTAAGTTGCGCCAGGCTTAAGACTACCCATTATAAGATCCTGTCTAAGTGAATTATTTCACTTTGTCTTGAAATCTCTTTAACAAAGTACGCACAACTTGGTTTCTCACTCGAGGACAACGGAGTAGCCAACAACTGCCCGTTTTTCATTTTAGGAAAGTACCATTTAACATCATTATAAAAATTAACTACTTCAATAGGCTTAAATTCAACTCTAAAACTACTTAATGGATTAAACACTAGTGCTTCAAACCCTCGATCGTTAAGGCTAGTTAATGGCAATACTTCAATGTCACACGCACTACTACTATCGCCGACTGCAATGCACCAATCAATAGGCATTGTAACTTCGTCGTCTCCAATTCTTAAAACCATTGCTGGAGCATTGAAGCTTTCTAAAAATATCAGCGGCATAAAAAAGAAATCTGGTTCCTTAGGATCACTGTTATCAAGTACTGCGAATCGCGTACTATCATCTACTTCGTCTGGTAGATTATTAAGGCTGAACGCCATGTTATCTAATGTTAAAATCTGCATATTATTTTTGCCAGTCAACCTTTTCTAATGTAAAAGGATACTTGGCCTCCTTGTAAAATTTCTTTCTTTCTGT
>Ga0078894_10000067_pt1 | contig 58941 bp, 51 predicted proteins | sample LauGreSu1BDMLBSD_2_FD_67506 | JGI IMG/M metagenome (GOLD analysis project Ga0078894, IMG submission 67506) | Freshwater lake microbial communities from Lake Michigan, USA - Su13.BD.MLB.SD (version 4) (version 4) | ecosystem: Environmental > Aquatic > Freshwater > Lake | place: Lake Michigan...
CGTTATCACCGCAGTCTACGTTTGGGGTAAACGTAGGCTTGTGCTTTCCACGGATCATCATTGCGATCTTAGAAGACAAGCGCCCCAAAATCTCGCCTTGAGCGTCAACAACTACCCATTCCTTGTTAACGGTCTTTTTGTTGGCAGAGACAGTTTTGTAACTTAACGTATTCACTTGCTTTGATTTAATTAATTAAACAATTACTTCTTTCCTCTAAAAATGAGGACTGCAAAGATAGGCGAATTCGTTTAATTTTCAAATCATTACTAAGCTTTTCTGAAATTTACGGTCAACGATTTAGGATATGTGAGTAAAGTCGGGGCTGAAAGCGCAATAAAATCCTTAAATTAAAGTTATAATCTGATGGTTAACCTAATTAAATTGTTATGAATACAAAGAACTTTACTCTTGCAGGTATTGCCGGTGGTATTACCTTTTTTATGTTGGGCTGGTTGGTTTATGGTGTTATTTTGATGGATACTATGAAATCATTTGCTGGCAGCGCCACGGGTGTTGACCGTGGTGAAGATATGTTACTTTGGTCTATATTTTTAGGCAATTTGGCATCGGGGTTTTTACTCTCTTTCATTTTTACCTGTTTGGGCACCATCAATAACCCCACTGCGGGTGCCAGGGCTGGTTTTTGGATTGGATTATTGATGGGAGCCGGATTTGATTTTACGATGTATGGTACCAGTAACATCTCTACCTTAACTGGCGTGTTGATTGATATTGTGGTATTTGCATTTCTTACTGCACTTACCGGCGCTGTGGTAGCCTGGGTTATTGGTAAGGCGAAAGCTTAATTCGCCCGACTTGTTTACAAACCATCTCCGTTTTTATAAACCGGATTGATGCTTACTGGTAATTTACCTTTGGCCGAAATTTGCCCAGAAATTACCTTTACTGCTGCTTTTTGCATTTCATCGCTGTTTTGGTAATTCATTATTAGGCTTCCGGCGTTTACTAATCCCGGTAGGTTAATGAGTGTATACGGGTTGGCAAACACGGCAATTACCGAATTTTTTTGTGCCATTTCTCGGATGAATGCAAGTACTTCGGGACTAAAATCCAATACTGGTGCCGGTCTTTTTCGCGTATCGTGAATGCTGATAATGACTTGTTCATTTTCGGATACACCTTGGCGAAGGGTATTGATAGTTTCAATACTAGCCTGCTTGTTTAAGTTTAAGAGTTGGCTGTTTGTGAACTGTTTTTGCAAGTCGGTTTGAAATACAGTGATTTTTTCTGTGCCTATGCTCAGTATTTTGGTGGGTTTACTTTTATCAAGCGATTCGATACCCTTTTTACTATTCAGTAGGGTTACTGCCGCATCGGCCAACTGCTGATTCAAGGCTTTTGCTTCCGGGCGATTTAATTGAGAAACTATGTTTTCGGTTGCGGGTTTTTGCACTTGATGCAATCCAGCCCAGTATTTAGCAGCCAGTACTTTTTTCACACTTTGATTCACCTGTCCCCAGCTTAGTCGTTTGTGTCTTATTGCTTTTCGAATCAGTTTTATAGCTCGTTTTGAATTTTCGGAGAGTTCCAGCACATCGTTTCCGGCAATTAATCCTCTTACATCCGCTTCTCCATTTGGGAAGAATTTTACCACTCCTTTCATTCCCATTGCATCTGAAAAAACCAGACCTTTAAATCCCAATTCCGTTTTTAAAATACCATTTACAATGGCTGGCGACAAGGTAGAGGGCAGGTTCGGTGTTTGATCTAAGGCCGGAATATTCATGTGGGCTACCATTACGCCCGAAGCTTGTTGTTTGATCAGTTCTTTGAACGGATACATCTCGAGGGTATCGAGTCGGTTTTTATCGAAATTTAGTTGGGGAAGGTCGTAGTGTGAATCTACATCGGTATCACCATGCCCTGGAAAGTGTTTTAAACTTACCAAGATACCTTCATCTTGCATCCCTTTCATATAGGCAGCAGCTTTCTCGGCCACCCGGTATTTATTATCGCCAAATGAACGAAATCCAATAACCGGATTTTTAGGATTGTTATTGATGTCTACATCGGGTGCAAAATTGATGTGCATCCCTAATAACTGAAAATCTTTTGCCACTTCACGACCCATTTGTTCGATCAAAGTATTGTCTTGAATGGCTCCTAGAGTCATTTGATAAGGATAAGCAATGGTACTATCTAAGCGCATCCCCAAACCCCATTCGGCATCCATGGCAATGAGTAAAGGAACCTTGGCTTTTTGCTGGTAGTGCTGGGTAAGCACCGCTTGTCTGCCGGGTCCACCTTGAAAAAAAACCAAGCCACCAATCTTTTCTTTTCGGATCACTTTTGCAATCGAATCCTCGTAAGCTTTACCCTTATCGGTATGGGCACGAATAAAGAAAAGCTGTGCAATACGCTGTTTGCGACTCAAACGTTTAAATGCCGAATCGACCCAGGGTTTAGGTTGTTCTAAACTCTCAATAAAGGAAATTTTGGTTTGAGCCTGAAGGTTTTGCAAACTCAAGCAACACCCCAAACTGAGTACCAAAAAGCGCAAGAAAGTCGATTTTTTCATAGTCAAAAGATCAGCCGGCAAGGGAAACGCCAATTAATTTTCCAATACCAAAGGTAATAGCTGCTGCTGCTAAACCAAACAACACTTGTCTGCATCCAGAATACCAAACGTTGCGACCGGTGAATAGAGTAATAGCTGCCCCAATGAGAAATAAACCAATGCCGCTCGCCAAAATGCTTAGCAAAATAGCTGGAGTTCCGCTTATAAACATAAAAGGGGCTACGGGAATTATGGCTCCGCAGAAAAAGAATACGAATGAATAACTTGCCGCTTCGGCTGCCGATCCTTTCAGCTCTTCAGCATTGATACCCAACTCTTCTTTTACCAGCACCTCATGCGCATGCTCTTTATCCTGCATAATTTCAGTTGCCATAGCATTTGCTTGTTCTTCGGGGATGCCTTTTGCCATGTATATTAATGCCAGCTCTTTTCGTTCTCCTTCCGGATTGTTTTCCAACTCCTCCATTTCTATTTCCATCTGGTTTTCATACAATTCTTGCGAACTTTTTACTGAAATCCACTCACCCAAAGCCATAGAAAGTGCTCCGGCTAACATGCCTGCCAAACCCGCTAATAGCACGCCACCTTCTCCGGAAGTAGCACCAGCCACTCCCATCACCAAACTAAAATTAGAAACCAATCCATCGTTGCCTCCCAAAACCGCTGCCCTGATGGCATTTCCGCCAACAGAACGGTGTCCTTTTTCAAATTTGGAGATATACGTACCAGCTTTGGTATTGCTTTGTTTTTCGAGCACCGAACGTAATATTTTTACATGATTTGTTTCGCTACCGCTGATCTGGAGTTTATTTTTTTCTTTGGTATGAATGACTGCTCTGGAAAGACCTTTCTCGGTATCCATTAGTACGCCAAGTACGTAATCGTATCCAAAAAGTTTTCCAATCAGGTTGATGGTTTTTGCTCTCCACGACGGTTTCAAAAGCTCTTCCGCAGCTATGCCGGCTTTGTGGGCAAAAACTTCAGCATGACTTCTCTCAATAGCCGCCATTTCTGTAAAAACACGAGCAATGGTTGAATCTTCTTCATGTTCCGCCAGTTTTTGGTAGAGATAGGCGGCATCAACTTCGGTTTGAACACTGGTGTTTTTCATTTTTAGTGGATGTTTAGGGAACGGATATACAAACTGGTCACCAGTAAAATCAACAAAAAGTTGATGCTTAGGCTTAAAGAAATGCTGAAAAGCCACACCATTGCTGGATTTTGAATTCGTTGACCCAGCGTCTTTTTGAAAAAGGTAATGCCTAATACATTGAGTAGGATGTAGCAGCTGATAGCGATTTTCCAAAGCATGATTAAAATAAGCGAATCTGATTGGCAATTACAAGCTTCTTTTTGTATGAAAAAGGGGACAGTTTTTGTCTTTTGAGGACGGTGGGTTAAGAGCTAATCGTTCTAAATCATTCAAATCCCGAAAGATTTCGCAAATCAAGAAAGTTGGCACAAAAATTTCATCTGCTAATCAAACTAAATAAACCAAAAATGAAAAAATTACTTTTTATTTCCATACTAACCCTGGGGTTTGCCATAGTGGCAAATGCCCAGCACATGCAAGCTGGTAAAGGTGCATATTTCGGCTTTAAAGCCGGATTGAACGTGGCTAATGTGATCAAATCTGGCGATTCAGATTTCAAATCTCAGTTTAAACCCGGTTTTGCTGCCGGAATTTTTGTAGATATTCCCATCGCTGAGACCTTTTCTTTTGCACCTGAATTAATGTACTCTCAAAAAGGTTATCAAAGCTCCGGCAATTTGCTGGGCGGCGATTACAATTACAAAGTAACTACCAATTTTGTGGATGTGCCGTTATTGGCTAAGTTTTGGCCAGGTTGGGAAGGTTTTACCGTTTACCTCGGCCCGCAGGTTTCTTTTCTGACTTCAACTACCGAGAGTTTTAAAAGTGGAAGTACAGAATTCAGAACTACTATCGAGGAACGAAATAAAAATCTAAAAAAGAGCCTTGTTGGCGGTGTAGTTGGTTTGGGTTATGAAGTAGGCGATCAACTCGGAATTACTGCACGTTATGCCTTAGATTTTCAAAAAATTAATGCCGATGGAACCGCAGAAGTGCCTGCTTACAAAAATCAGGTAATTCAGCTGGGCTTAAGCTATCAATTCTAAGTCCAGTACCTACCTACCTATGAAAAAACCCGCTTTGGTTTTCTTAGCGGGTTTTTTCATGATTCATTCATCCTTTTTTTTATACTGCTTATCCCCTCAAAAGTGCTACTCGTCGCAAAAGGGTCCTTTCATTGTTCCTTATCGCGTAAAATTGTTTGATTAAACAACTAATTCTATGAAAACAATCGTCTTTAAACTGTTAAGCATTGGTATAGTAGGTTTGGTGATTGGCATTAGTGCTTGTAAGAAGGATAAAAAACCTCAAATCCCGCAATTAACAACTAATGAAATTACTGGATCAACCATTATTGAAGCTGCTGGTGGTGGCAAGATTACCAATAACGGAGGTGCGACAATTTCACAAACAGGTTTAGTTTGGAGTAGTACCAATGAAAATCCCACAGTAAATACAAATGAAGGTAAAACTCAGGAAGGCAGTCAAAATGATGTATTCTCGAGTAATTTAACCCAATTAGTCGAGAATAAAACCTATTATGTGAGAGCATATGCAACCAATAGTGCAGGTACGGGATATGGAGCTGTAAGATGTATTGTTACTGACATCGAAGCAAATCTTTACCGCACAGTTAAAATCGGTTCCCAAGTGTGGATGTTGGAAAATTTAAAGACTGCTCACTTTAAAAATGGTACGCAGCTAACTTATGAGCCGATTAATTGGACAAGTGTTTCCACGCCTGCTTTTTGTTGGTACGCAAATGATGTTAATAATGCCAATACATATGGCTTACTCTATAATTGGTATGCAGTAAATGATGTAAATGGTTTAGCACCCGAAGGCTGGCATATTCCAACCGTTCAAGAGTGGCAAGCCCTGATAACAGAGCTTGGGGGTGATGCAAATTCTGCTGGGGAAAAATTAAAAGAAGCAGGAAATGCTCATTGGCAACAATTTCAAGGCATTAATCCAACAAATGCTTCCGGTTTTACTGCGCTTCCGGGCGGATATAGAAGACATGATACAGGTGTCTATTCCAATTTAGGTCAATACGGACATTTTTGGGCTTTTGGTGAAGATCCGATGCTAGGTAAAATTTTCTTTAATCGACTAGATTATAACTCTAATATTTTCAACTCCTATACAGTGAATTACTTAGTAGGTGGTAAGCCAACAAAAAACTATGGTTTATCTGTACGTTGTATTAAAGATTAGTTATATCGATTTTATACAAAAAGCCCATCCAAAACGGATGGGCTTTTTGTATGTTACAGTGGGTTATAAACTTATGAACAACCTCCCTGCGTACCGCAGTTCAGACATTTGTAGCAAGTACCTGAACGCACCATGATGTGTCCGCAGTTGGTACAAGCAGGGGCATCAGATTGGCCACCGCCTGAGATGTCAAGTACAGGTTTCAAAGTTTTATCAGCTACAGTTACAGTTTCAGCAACCTTTGGTGCGTCTTCAAACTTATTGTCCTGAGGGTTTACATCAGTATCCTGAATTTGAGGATTACCCAATACTACTTTTTTCTCTGTAATTACGTGAACCAAATCTTGACGATCCAAGTATTCGTAACCCAGCATACGGAAGATGTAATCGATGATAGAAGTAGCCGATTTGATATTCTCGTGGCCGGTTACCATTCCCGATGGTTCGAAACGGGTAAAGGTAAATTTATCTACAAACTCTTCTAGTGGCACACCGTATTGTAAACCTACCGAAACAGCGATGGCGAAAGAGTTCATCAATGAACGGAAAGTTGCCCCTTCTTTGTGCATGTCCACAAAGATTTCGCCTAAAGTTCCGTCTTCGTATTCACCAGTGCGTACGAAGATGGTTTGTCCGCCAACCGCAGCTTTTTGAGTGAATCCGGTACGACGGGCTGGCATGCTTTTCTTTTCTACCACCGATGACAACTGACGTTTGAAATGCGTATCGGTTGACTTATCCAAGATAGCACGAGCAGCTTCTAATACTTGCTCTGGAGTTAGATCACTCAGTTTTACATTTGCTGCTTCACCCAATACTTCTTCAACGGTATCCAATTGCTCTTCTTTGGTATCGGCTTTGGTTGATAATGGTTGAGATAATTTACAACCATCACGGTAAAGCGCATTGGCTTTAGTTCCTAGTTTCCACGACAATTCGTAGCAATCTTTAATTTCTTCAACTGTAGCCTCGTTTGGCAAGTTGATGGTTTTAGAGATCGCTCCAGATAAGAATGGTTGTGCCGCAGCCATCATTTTGATGTGGCCATGTGCATGGATGTAACGCTCACCTTTGGTACCGCATTTGTTTGCGCAATCAAACACAGGGTAGTGTTCTTCTTTTAAGTAAGGCGCACCTTCAATGGTCATGGTACCGCAGATGTATTCGTTTGCTTCAGCAATTTGCTGACGGCTGAAACCTAAGGCTCTCAACAAGTTAAAATCGTGAGCGCTGTATTGCTCAGCCTTGAAACCTAAACGTTTTAAGCAATCTTCACCTAAAGTCCATTGGTTAAACACGAAACTGATTTCGAAAGCAGAAAGTAAAGACTTGTCGATTTTTTCGATTTCATCTTGGGTAAAGCCTTTATCTGCTAAAGTGGCAGCATTGATGTGCGGAGCACCTTGCAAGGTTGCAGAACCTTTGGCGTAGTTTACAATCGCTTCAATTTCGTTTTCAGCATAACCTAAATTGCGCAAAGCAGATGGCACACATTGGTTGATGATTTTGAAGTAACCACCACCAGATAATTTTTTGAATTTCACCAATGCGAAGTCAGGCTCAATACCGGTGGTATCGCAATCCATTACCAAACCGATGGTTCCGGTAGGAGCGATAACGGTAGTTTGCGCATTGCGGTAACCGTGTTTTTCACCAAGCTCTACTGCCTTGTCCCAAGCATTGCAAGCTGCAGACAATAAATAGTCTGGGCAATATTTAGGATCAATGCCTTGAGGTTTAATTTCTAAACCTTCGTAAGCATCGGTTGCATTGTAAGCGGCATAACGGTGGTTACGCATTACACGCATCATGTGTTTCTTGTTATCTTCAAATCTGCGGAAAGCACCCAACTCTTTGGCCATTTCAGCAGAAGTTGCGTAAGCTGTACCAGTCATAATAGCGGTGATGGCACCACCAATAGCACGAGCTTTGTCGCTATCGTAAGGAATACCACCAACCATCAGCATAGAACCTAAGTTGGCATATCCCAGACCTAAAGTGCGGTAATCGTAAGATAGTTGAGCTACTTCTTTTGATGGGAACTGTGCCATCAAAACAGAAATCTCTAATACCACGGTCCACACACGGCAAGCGTGCTCAAATCCTTTTACATCAAACACCAATGTTTCAGGGTTGAAGAAGTGAGCCAGGTTGATTGAGGCCAGGTTACATGCGGTATTATCCAAGAACATGTACTCTGAACATGGGTTTGAAGCATTGATGCGTCCACCTTCAGGGCAAGTATGCCATTCGTTAATGGTGCTGTCAAACTGTACGCCCGGATCGGCGCAAGCCCAAGCCGCAAAGGCAATGTCTTGCCATAATTTATCGGCAGAGATTGATTTTACCACATTACCGTTGATACGTCCAATCAAATCCCAGTTTTCTCCGTTTTCCAAAGCCTTGAAGAAGGTATTTGGAATACGAACAGAGTTGTTCGAGTTTTGTCCGGAAACGGTGCGGTAAGCTTCGCCTTCGTAATCAGAAGAGTAGCCGGCTGCAATTAAGGCAGCTACTTTTTTCTCTTCTTCTACTTTCCAATTTACGAATCCTTCAATTTCTGGGTGGTCTAGGTCTAAGCAAACCATTTTGGCTGCACGACGGGTAGTTCCACCTGATTTGATGGCTCCTGCGGCACGGTCACCAATTTTCAGGAATGACATCAAACCAGAAGAATAACCACCACCCGATAATTTTTCGTTTTCTCCACGAATCTGAGAGAAGTTTGTACCTACACCAGATCCATATTTGAAGATACGGGCTTCACGAACCCAAAGGTCCATGATACCGCCTTCGTTTACCAAATCGTCATTTACAGATAAAATGAAACAAGCATGGGGTTGTGGACGCTCATAAGCTGAGGTTGATTTGCTCAACACTTCTGTTTCAGGATCCACATAATAGTGTCCTTGCGGCTTTCCGGTAATACCGTAGGAGCTATGTAAACCTGTGTTGAACCATTGCGGAGAGTTTGGCGCAGCCAACTGACCTACGATGGTGTACACCAACTCGTCGTAAAAAATATCTGCATCAGCCTTGCTGGCAAAGTATCCGTAACGAACACCCCATTGTCTCCAGCAATCGGCCATACGATGTGCTACTTGTTTGATGCTCTTTTCAGAACCCAAACTGCCATCGGGCTGTGGAACTCCGGCTTTGCGGAAATATTTCTGAGCCAAGATATCTGTTGCTACCTGACTCCAACTTGCAGGGACTTCTACATCATTCATTTCGAACACTGCGTCTCCCGACGGATTACGAATTACAGACGATCGCTTTTCGTATTGGAAAAGATCGTAAACATTCACCCCTTCTTTGGTGAAATAGCGCTGAAAGCTGAGGCCTTTACCGGAGGCTTTTGCTTTGCTTGTAGAAGTTTTACCCATGCTTAAATTAAATATTAATGTTATCGAGATTGTTTGACCCTTAAGAAAATCTTGGGGGTTTTTCTTCAAATTTATCTTTTCAGCATCGAGCCCTCAATTTGAGTTTTCCACAGTTTTTGTAGCAATCTTTCATTGCAAAAAATTTTTTTGCATAAAAAACTGATTATGAATTATTTATCGCTGTGGAAAACTCCCAAAAAAATGATTCAAAATCATAAATTTTTCAAAAATTCACGTGGAGCCCTTGGTCGATCTTTTTGGTGTATTTTGTACGTTAAGGCCCGGTTAGATTTCTGCTAGCAGAAACAAAAAAACCACGAAAATTTTCGTGGTTTTTTAATCTTGAGGTTCAGCGGAGTTAATCAATTGAAGTAACTTTCACCATATTGGTTTTGCCTTTCTTCTCGATCGGAATGGCCGCTGTATTGATAACCACATCACCAGGTTTAACAAATTTCTCTGCTTTAAGCAGTGCATTCACTTCACTAATGGTTTTATCTGTGCTTTCAAATTTATCGTAATAGAACGCTTTAACTCCCCAAACCAAACTCAAGGCATTTAATAAGTTCTGGTTACTGGTAAAGATAAAAGTGTTAGCTTGAGGGCGATGGCTGGATATTTCAAAAGCAGTGTAACCAGAATAGGTCATGGAAACAATACCTACCGCATTGGTTTTTTCGGCCAGGTATACGGCAGAACCGCAGATCGCATCAGACATGTAATTCGGCGCTTTTTCATCCAGCACCTTTGGTGTATTGAATTTATAGGCCTGATCTTCTACGTTGGCAATAATCTTCGACATTGTTTCAATCACAATTACCGGAAATTCGCCAACCGATGTTTCTCCACTCAACATCACGGCGTCGGCTCCATCTAAAACGGAGTTGGCCACGTCGTTCACTTCGGCACGAGTTGGTCGAGGTGTGGTGATCATGCTCTCGAGCATTTGAGTGGCCACAATTACCGGCTTAGCAGCTGCACGACATTTTTTGGCAATCATTTTTTGCAGCACCGGAACTTGCTCCATAGGCATTTCCACACCCAAGTCCCCACGGGCTACCATTACACCATCGGTAACCGAAATAATTTCGTCGATGTTTTCGATGGCTTCTGGTTTTTCAATTTTGGCAATTACACGGGCCGGTTTTCCGCTGGCACCAATAATACGTTTCAATTCTACAATATCATCTGCCGAGCGCACGAAAGAAAGCCCAATCCATTCGATATCGTTTTTTAAGGCGAACTCTAAATTGCTCAAATCTTCTTCGGTTAAACTTGGCAGCGAAACTTTAGTGTTGGGCAGATTAACACCTTTACGTGAAGTAAGGATACCTCCATGCACAACTTCGCAAAGCACCTCATCTTTATTATTACTCTCTAGTACGCGGAGTTGTAATTTACCGTCGTCTAGCAATATAATTTCACCCTGGCGTACATCTTTAGGAAAAGTTTCGTAAGTAAGGTATACGCGTTGTTCATCACCAATTTGCTCTTTCGTGGTAATGGTAATCTTGTTCCCATTGACCAGATTAATACCACCATCTTTTACAATCCCGATTCGAATTTTTGGCCCTTGAAGATCGGCCAGAATACCCACATTGGTTTTGTATTTCTTATTGATCTCACGAATAACATCGATGGTTTTTTGATGAACTTCTTGACTGCCGTGAGAAAAGTTTAATCGACATACGTTAACTCCTGCTTTAATCATACTCAGCAATACTTCTTTGGAAGAAGAAGCGGGTCCGAGTGTGGCAACAATTTTGGTTCGGTTATGAACAGGTTTCATCTGTGTGGTATTAGATCTTTAAACTAGTGTATTTTATACACCATATATTGGGAATGCTAAAATAGGAGATTTTCTTTGGATTTCAACTTTTTAGGTTCAACCTCAACGGCTGCAATAACATCAGGTATCCCTTTAATTTGTTTTAACCAGAGTGCTAAATCTTCATCATCAATAAAATTCTTAATTAACAAAAAATAGTCTACGCCATTCATTTCCGGAATCAATATTCCTTCCGACCCTTTATTACTCAATACATAAAATTCGGTTTCCTGGTTTTCCGGAAAGTAAGCATATCGGTTAAATGACCGATTTAGTTTGTCGGCACTAAAAAAAAGATTTAACTCTTCAATACGAACAAAATCAACCCCAAGCGCCTTATTGATATGATAACACAATCGGTAGTCTTTTAAGGAGCAGGTAATGGCTATCAGAACGAAATCAAAATCTAATTCGAATTTTAACGTTATCTTATTCAAAAGAGTTCATTTTATACAGATACAGTATGCAAAAATACCATACTTTAGAGTGAAATTAGTAGACCTGGAGTCAAAAACAAAAAGGTTTGATATTTAATATTATTTATTTTTCTTTGCACAGAATTATTTAACCCTTAAATCATTAAAACTATGTCTGATATCGCATCAAGAGTCAAAGCAATCATCGTAGAAAAATTAGGTGTTGACGAAGCAGAAGTTACTCCGGAAGCTTCTTTCACTAACGATTTAGGCGCTGACTCATTAGACACCGTAGAGCTAATCATGGAATTTGAAAAAGAATTCAATGTTGCAATTCCTGATGAGCAAGCTGAAACCATCGGTACCGTTGGTCAAGCAATCGCCTATTTAGAGAAAAACGTAAAATAATCTGCCCCACATACCATGGAGCTTAAAAGAGTTGTAGTAACAGGTTTAGGTGCACTTACTCCGATTGGAAATACTGTTCCGGAGTACTGGAATAGTTTGATTAACGGAGTAAGTGGCGCCGCACCTATTACGCATTTCGATGCAACAAAATTTAAGACCCAATTTGCATGTGAAGTCAAAAACTTCGATCCGGAACAATTCATGGACCGGAAAGATGCCCGTAAATTAGACCCCTTTGTTCATTATGCCCTGGCTTCAACCGATGAAGCTGTAAAAGATGCAAATCTGGACTTTGAAAATCTGGATACCAACCGCATTGGTGTAATTTGGGGATCGGGTATTGGTGGATTAAAAACCTTTATGGATGAAGTGGCAGCATTCACCAATGGTGACGGAACGCCACGCTTCAATCCATTCTTTATTCCAAAAATGATTCTGGACATTGCTCCAGGTCACATTTCTATCAAATACGGTTTAAGAGGACCAAACTTTTCTACCGTTTCTGCTTGTGCTTCCTCAACTAACGCCTTAATTGATGCATTCAATTACGTACGCTTAGGCAAAGCCAATATCATTATCTCTGGTGGTTCTGAGGCTATTATTTACGAAGCAGGTATGGGTGGGTTTAACGCCATGCATGCCCTTTCAACCCGTAACGATGATCCTAAAACCGCCTCTCGTCCTTTTGATAAAGATCGGGATGGTTTTGTAGCCGGAGAAGGTTCAGCAACGCTGATTCTGGAAGAGTTAGAACATGCAAAAGCACGTGGAGCCAAAATTTATGCCGAATTGGTAGGTGGCGGCATGAGTGCCGATGCCAATCACATTACAGCGCCACATCCGGAAGGTTTGGGTGCGAAATTAGTGATGACTAGCGCTTTGAGTGATGCCGGATTAACTACCGCCGATATTGATTACATCAACGTTCACGGTACATCAACACCGCTTGGAGATATCAGCGAAACAAAAGCCATCAAGAGCCTTTTTGGGGAAGATGCCTACCGCCTGAATATCAGTTCAACCAAATCAATGACTGGCCACTTGCTGGGTGCTGCTGGTGCTGTTGAGGCCGTTGCATCGGTATTAGCTGTGCAAAACGACATCATTCCACCGACCATCAACCACTTTACCGACGATCCTGAAATTGATTCGAAGCTAAACTTAACTTTTAATAAGGCTCAAAAACGTGAAGTTAGAGCGGCATTGAGCAATACATTCGGATTTGGTGGTCACAATGCCTCTGTGATATTCAAAAAATATCAAGCCTAATCCGCTGTTGTCACAATAATTCCTAATTTTAGTTTTTAGACTTTCCCCTGATCAACGGTTTGAATGCCTTTATTTCAAGTTTATAAACTCTATTTCTCTCCCCAGCGAAAACTGGTAAAAACCCTAAAAAATCTCTTGGGTTTTGTGCCCGGAAACATCAATTTATACCGCATGGCCTTCAGGCACCGTTCTGTTGCCGTTTCTTTAAAAAATGGGGTAAAAAGTAGCAACGAGCGACTCGAGTTTTTGGGAGATGCGGTTTTAGGGACTGTAATCGCTGAATTATTATTTAAAATCTATCCCTACAAAGACGAGGGTTTCCTTACAGAAATGCGTTCCAAAATTGTAAGCCGGGTTCATCTCAACCAATTATCCAGAAAACTGGGTTTAGATCACTTGATTGAATTTGACGCTCGTACCGTAAATTTCCCAACTAAACAAGGTTCCTTGTTGGGCGATGCCTTTGAGGCGCTGATTGGTGCTATCTATTTGGATAAAGGCTACGAATTCACCAAATCGGTAATCATTAACCGTATTGTAAACCCTCATATCGATATTCATACCTTAGAACTGACGGAAACCAATTTTAAGAGTAAATTGATTGAATGGTGCCAGCGTCATGGCAAAGATTTTACGTTTGAATTGATTGCCAATCAAGAAGATGAACACACCAAGTTATTCACCATCAATGCTTTGGTAGATGGCGAAATTGTTGGTCAGGGACGTGATTTCAATAAAAAAAATGCAGAAAAACTGGCTGCCGAAAAAGCTTGCCAGGCCTTAGAACTTTAAAAAAACTCCATGAAACTGCTCGGTAGACTTTTTTCTTTTCTTTTGATGATTTGGTGTTTCATCGTTTTTGCCGCCATGATGCTAATCATGTTTCCATTCGTGATAGCAATTAATCTGATTTTTAGCGGTAAGCGTGCACAAGCATTATCCTTTGTTTGTTTACGCATTTGGGCTGGTGTTTTCCTCGTACTCGGTTTATTCCGATTGGTAATCAAAAACAAACAGTACTCCGACCCTAAGGGCTCTTACATTTACGTTTGCAATCACGGTTCTTATTTAGATGCCATTGCTATTGTTTTATCGGCCCCTCAGGCCTTTAAACCATTGGGCAAAAAAGAATTGGTCAAAATTCCAATTTTCGGCTGGATGTATCGAAACCTAGTGGTGATGGTTGACCGAAGCAGTCCTGAAAGCCGGGCAAAGAGTGTAGAAGCGCTAATTGCCGATCTCCGTTCAGGCCAATCGTTGTTCATTTTTCCGGAAGGAACCATGAATCGGAGTGATGAACCTTTGGGACCTTTTTACGATGGTGCTTTTCGAATAGCTATCGAAACCCAAACTCCTATTGCTCCCATGGTACTCATCAATGCCAGTAAATTGCTGCACCGCGACCATCCAACCCGTATTAAACCCGGAACCATGACGATGGTTTTTATGCCACCTGTTCCGGTAGCTGGTATGGTAATGGACGATCTTCCGAAGTTGAAACAGCAGGTTAAACAACTGATGGAGGAACAGATTTTAGCCTACGCATAAACAGTCGAGAAGCATTTTTATGCTATCTTTACACGATGATTAAATCGATGACCGGCTTTGGTTTGGCCTCACGAGATACGGAGAACGCCAAATTTACCGTAGAGATCAAATCTTTAAATAGCAAATTCTTAGAACTTTCTTTGAAAATGCCCAAAGCATATTCGGAGAAAGAATTGTTTTTGCGCAACGAGTGCAGCAAACTAATTGAACGTGGAAAGGTTTATGTAAGCCTTACGGTAGAGAACCTTAGTGGCGAAACAAAATCTGCCCAAATTGACCGTGAAAAACTAGCCGATTATTACCAACAACTGAAATCAGCAGCTACCGATTTGGGTGCAGAAACTCAGAATTTACTGCAAATAGCTCTTAATTTACCGGAGGTAATTACCTACCAGGAAGAAGCAGGATCGGAAGAAGAATGGGCGCTTATTTATCAGACCTTTTTAGATGCCCTGAATAATTTTCAGTCTTTCAGATCGGATGAAGGTCAGGTTTTAAAACACGATATTGAACAACGAATACAACACATTTTGGCTAACCTGGATGAAGTAGCCAAGCTGGAAGTGAATAGAGTTCCTGCCATCAGAGAACGCTTAAATCATTTGCTTCAGGAGCATGTGGGTAAGGAGCATGTTGATCAGAACCGTTTCGAACAGGAGTTGATTTATTACATCGATAAACTCGATGTCACCGAAGAAAAAATCCGTCTGAAAAGCCATTGCGACTATTTTATAGAAACGCTAAATCATCCGGATGCTAATGGAAAAAAACTAGGCTTTATCTCTCAAGAAATTGGCCGGGAAATCAATACCATTGGCTCTAAAGCCAACGATGCACAAATCCAGCAATTGGTGGTAAATATGAAAGAGGAGCTGGAGAAAATTAAAGAACAACTGCTAAACGTATTGTAAGATGCAGGAAGGTAAACTACTCATATTTTCAGCTCCGTCTGGTGCAGGTAAAACCACCATCGTGCATCATTTATTGAAAAAATTTCCCGAATTGGCCTTTTCAGTTTCGGCTACCACACGAGAAAAAAGGGGCAACGAAATACACGGTAAAGACTATTATTTCATTACCAAAGAAGAGTTTTTGCACCGCATTGCCCAAAAGGAGTTTGTAGAGTTTGAGGAGGTGTATACCGATAATTTTTACGGCACCCTGCGTTCAGAAATAGAACGCTTGTGGGCCGAAGGCAAACACGTGATTTTCGATATTGATGTGGAAGGTGGCCTGCATTTAAAAAAGAAATTTGGAGTTCGTGCTTTGGCAGTATTTGTTCAGCCCCCTTCTTTGGAGGTGCTCATTCAACGCCTTAGAGGCAGGGCAACGGATAGCGAAGAAAAATTGAATGAACGAATTATCAAAGCCGAAAAAGAATTGGCTTATGCCGATAAATTTGATACCATATTGCCCAATCACGATTTAGAAACCGCTTGTGCCAATGCCGAGAACTTGGTTAGTGGTTTTTTGGCAAAAAAATAATCCTCATGAAAATAGGTTTATTCTTCGGTTCATTTAATCCTATTCATACCGGCCATTTGATCATTGCGAATTACATGGCCAATTACACCGACTTGGATCAAGTATGGTTAGTGGTTTCGCCGCACAATCCGCATAAGCAAAAATCAGACCTCATTAGCAGTTACGATCGATTAGAAATGGTGCGTTTGGCAACAGAAAATGCACAAAATATCCGCGTAAGTGACGTTGAATTTCAACTTCCACAACCTTCCTACACTGTGGATACCCTGGCACACTTGAACCAGCGTTATCCTGAACATCAATTCTCGTTAATTATGGGATCTGATAACCTGGTATCATTACCTAAATGGAAAAACTACGAAGTATTGCTTCGCGATTACCGCATATTGGTTTACCCAAGACCGGGTACTTCGCAAACAGAGTTGAGTAAACACCCATCGGTAGTACTTACCGATACACCACTCATGGAAATCTCCGCTACCTTTATTCGTAAAGCCATAAAGGAAAAAAATAATGTACAGTATTTTGTGCCCGATTCGGTATGGCAATTTATCGACAGTAAGAACTTATACCGCTGATTGTAACTTTTTCTTTGAAATTTCTCTCAGAAACACATTTTTAGTCATCTTTAGCTACTCAACCCCAAAGGGAACAACGCATGTTCAAACTCATTTTTAAGCAGGCCGTTACCGTATTGATATTGTCTGTCTGTTCCTTTTCTGTGCAAGCTCAAACAGGAGTAGCAGATACTACTAAATTGAAAGAAGTAGTGATTGTGGCTTCACGTTTTCCGGAAAAAAAAGAAGATGTGGCTCAACGTGTCCAGGTAGTAAAATCAGAGCGCATAAAACAACTTAATGCTGCAACAGCTGCAGATGTTTTACAGCAGACACCAGGAGTTTTTGTGCAAAAAAGCCAGTTAGGCGGGGGTAGCCCTGTGCTTCGGGGTTTCGAAGCCAGTAAAATACTGCTGGTGGTGGATGGAGTACGAATGAATAACGCCATTTACCGTTCTGGGCATTTACAAAACGTAATAACTCTCGATAATGAAGCACTCGATCGAATCGAAGTAGCTTTTGGTCCAAGTTCAGTGTCCTATGGAAGTGATGCATTGGGAGGGGTAATTCATGCCTATACTCAGCAGGCCCAATTGAACAAAAAGAATGTTTCTGCTTTTACCCGCTATGCCAGTGCTGCACAAGCCTTCACCGGCGGGTTTTCGGTAAATGTAGGCAAGGATAAGTGGGCTAGCTTAACCCGGTTTACCTATTCTAACTTTAACGATTTGCGCCAAGGATCCAGACGTTACAAAACAGCCAATTGGAAAAGTGTATACACCGTATCGGGTACCAATGGGCAGGATATTGTAGGACTTAATCCCGATCCGGATGTACAGTGGGGTTCGGGCTACAGCCAAACCGATCTGATGCAGAAAATCTTGTACAAAGCCAGCAATCGGGTAAGTCATTTAGTAAATATTCAGTACTCTACTTCTTCAAATGTTCCGCGTTACGACCGTTTGGCGCAGCTTCAAAACAATCAGCCTCGCTTTGCCGAATGGTACTATGGTCCACAGAAGCGCTTCATGGCTGCCTACCAATTGCAATTGAGAGGCTTCAAAGGTTGGTTCGATCAGTCAAATATTACATTTGCTTATCAGGATATCGATGAAAGTCGCCATGATCGTAGATTAAACAATCCGGACTTAAACAACCGTATTGAAAATGTAGATGTATTTTCTTTGAATGCTGATTTTGATAAAAAGTGGGGAAAGCAGGAGTTAAGTTATGGCGTGGAGTACACCCATAACGATGTAAACTCTAGCGCTTATAAACTTTTCGTGAATACCGGGTTAACCGGACCACTGGATACCCGTTATCCGGATGGGGGTTCAACACTGAATACGGCAGCTGCTTTTTTAGCCCATCGTTGGGAACTTAATGATCAATGGTTATTAAATAGCGGCTTTCGATTAAACTGGGTACAGTTGAACTCCGCTTTCAACGACAAAACCTTCTTCCCATTCCCATTTAGTTCAATAAAACAAAATCACTTAGCTTGGAGTGGTAATGTAGGTTTGATTTTCAAACCAGCTCGCGATTGGAATTTGGCTCTATTGAGTTCAACGGGTTTTCGTGCTCCAAACGTTGACGATTTAGCCAAAGTATTTGAAAGCGTTCCGGGCACACTCATTGTACCTAATCCCAATTTAAAACCAGAATACACGTACAACTTGGAGTTTTCAGTAGATAAAGGTTTTGCCGGCAAGGCAAATGTACATTTCAATACTTTCTACACCTGGTATCGCAATGCCATAAGCACCCAACCGTTTACCTATAACGGCCAAAGCGAGGTAATGTACAATGGGCAATTAAGTAAGGTTACTGCCAATGTGAATGCTTCTAAAGCGTATTTGTATGGATTTTCGGGAGGTTTAGATTTAAAATTAAGTTCGGCACTTTGGTTCAAAAACGACTTTACGTACACCTATGCCCGTATCACGTCCACTTACCCCGTTCAGCCGCTAGATCATATTCCTCCGTTTTTGGGTTCCAGCCGCTTAAGCTACGCTGGCAAGCAGTATGAAGCAGAGTTTTTTGTACAATTTAACGGTGCAAAAAAGTTGGCCGATTACAATCCTAACGGAGAAGATAACCTGGCTCAAGCCACACCAAATGGCATGCCTTCATGGTATACACTGAATCTGAGAATGGCGTATCAATTGAGTAAACATTTCAAGGTGCAGGCAGCACTGGAAAACATCTTAGATCAGAACTATCGGGTATTTGCTTCCGGAATTTCGGCTCCAGGCCGTAACTTTATCCTCAGTTTAAGAAGCAACTTTTAATTTATGGGTAAAGAAGACGGAACCATTTTAAAACTGAAACTCCCTACCGATCCGCAATGGGTAAAAAATGTGGTAGAGAGCAATATCGAAGAGATTTTGATCGATCATGCTTTTTGTGAACAAAAGGCGGCCAGTAATGCCATTACGCTTATTGTTCAAAATCCTAATCTATCTGACTTGGTTCAAGAAATGGCACTGTTGGTGCAAGAGGAAATGGACCATTTTAAACGGGTGCACGACATCATCTTAGAACGCGGATTTGTATTAGGAAAAGAGCGCAAAGACCATTACGTAAATGAACTGTATCAGTTTATTACTAAGGGCGGCGGCCGCGAACAGCAATTGGTTGACCGATTGTTATTCTCGGCTATGATTGAGGCACGCAGTTGCGAACGCTTCAAAGTAATGTCTGAGCATATTAATGACAAACAGCTCTCTGAGTTTTATTATGAATTGATGATTAGTGAAGCTGGACATTACACCATGTTCTTGAAACTAGCCAAAAAATATGCGCAAACTATTGATGTAGATAAGCGCTGGAAAGAGTTTTTAGATTACGAAGCGGAAGTGATACAGCGTTACGGCAAAACCGAGTCTATTCACGGTTAAGCCTTTTTATAGAGCAGGAAGATAGCCGGACGCTTGTGCAGTTCCGGCTTTTCTTTTTTCCAATTAGCTAATGTTTTAGTCTGGATAAATTCGGTCGGAGCAGTAATGTCACAGGCTATGCAAAGCTGAGTTTGGGGATGGCAGCTCTTCAACATATCGTCCAATACTTGATTATTTCTGAACGGTGTTTCAATAAATAGTTGCGTTTGATTAAATCGTTCTGCCAAGTTTTCTAATTCTTTTAATCGTTTACTTCGGGCAGCCTTTTCAATGGGCAAATAACCATGGAAAGCAAAACTTTGTCCGTTAAAACCCGATGCCATCAGCGAAAGCAAAATAGAACTCGGACCAACCAGTGGAATAACCTGTATACCCAATCGATGAGCTTCGGCCACCAGATCTGCTCCAGGATCGGCAATGCCCGGACAACCCGCTTCGCTCATTAGTGCAACATCCTGTCCTTCTTTTAAGGCTTTAAAATAGGTTGATAAACTCTGCTTTTCACTGTGCTTACCATAAACCTCAATTTCCAATTCGCTCTGCGCAGTTTGCAGCCCCATTTCTTTCAACCATTTGCGTGCAGTTTTTTCATTTTCTACCACATAATGCTTAATCCGATTGATGATTTCTGAATGCAGTGCAGGCAAAACCTGACTTGCTGTTTCATCGGCAAGGGGAACTGGCAAGAGGTATAATTTTCCGAAAGCCATCCAGCTTAGTTCAGTTTTTCGAGGGCAGCTTTCAATCGAGGGAGCATCTCTTCAATATCTTTTACGGTACAACCGCCAACCGATGCTCTGAACCAGTTTACTTCCGTTCCGGTGCCAAAGGCAGAAAAGGGAACCAAGGCCATTTTGGCTTCTTTAATCAGGTAAAAATTGATATCGGCACTGGTTTTCAGTACTTCACCATCTGGCGTGGTTTTACCCGCATAATCAATTTTCACGGTGAGGTAAATGGCACCCATTGGGTCAATCGCATACACCTCAAAGCCTTCGGCTTTTAATTGTTTTATACCTTGGTAAAGTGTGTCTAAGCCTTTTTGAAGTTGGAGTTTAAAAGCATTTAAATAGGTATCAACTTCTACCGCATCTTTCAAAAATTTCGCTGTAGCCAATTGTTCGGCCTTAGGCGACCAAGCCCCAACGTGTCCTAAAATGGAACGCATTTTAGCCACAATAAATTCGGGCCCAAATGCCCAACCCACACGAACACCTGTAGCCGCAAAACATTTGGAAATTCCATCAATGTACAAGACGTATTCTTTTAACTCCGGACGTAGACTTACCGGATCCACATGTTTCTTATTATTGAATGTGAGTAACGAATAAATTTGATCGTATAAAATGTACAAAGGCTTTTCGCCTGCCTTGCGCTGTTTATTTTCGGCAATTACCAAATCACAAATTTTTTCGAGCTCCTCCTGCCCAAACATGGTACCGGTTGGATTAAGTGGAGAGCAAAGGGCCAGTAAACTTGCTCCGGATAGATGCGGTTTTAGCTCCTCAGCAGTTGGCATGAACAAATTTTCGGGTTGCGTAATTACAGCCACACCGGTTGCGCCCGATAAATGGCAATAATGATTATTGTTCCAAGATGGTGCTGGGTAAACCACCTTATCGCCCGGATCAACCAAAGCCAGGTAAGCGGCATAAATAAGCGGTCTTGATCCACCAGCAATAAGTATTTGATTGGTTTCGTACTCCAGCTGATACCGTTCTGCTAAAAATTCAGAAACACTTTCTCTTAGCGCCGTTACCCCGTCGGCCGGTGGATAATTGGTATGATTGGCATGGTAGGCATCAATAATACCGTGTTTCAATCCATTAGGAATAGGGAAAATGGCAGGGTCAAAATCTCCAATGGTTAAGTTGGCAATTTTTTCACCCTTTCTTTTTAGCTCATTAATTTCGGTTCCGATCTTGATAATTTCAGATCCTTTTAAGGTTTGGGCTAATAGAGAAACGCTCATGTTTTTTTAAGATGTCGTTGTAAAGATAGATATTAATAAAATCTATTTGAAAATACCCGTTGAATTCTGTTAGCTGATCGTGCACAAATGCAATTAAGCTGACATTACGGGTCAATTTTCAGCTAAATACTACTGCTTTTATGTACCTTTAAATTCCTATGCAGCCCATCAATAAGTATAACGAAAATTTCAAACAGGCGCTTCAAACACTCAATGCGAATCAGCTTAAAGCGGTAAGCCAAATTGAAGGCCCTGTGTTGGTAATTGCTGGTCCGGGAACAGGTAAAACCCAAATTTTGGCAGCCCGTATTGGTAAAATTTTGTTAGATACAGATGCCAAACCGCACAATATTTTGTGTTTAACCTATACCGATGCCGGTGCGGTAGCTATGCGCAAGCGTTTATTCGAGTTTATTGGTCCGGAGGCCTACCGGGTAAACATCTATACATTTCACGCTTTTTGTAATGATATTATTCAGGAGAACCTGGATTATTTCGGCAAACTAGAACTGGATGCTATTTCTGATCTGGAACGCATCGATCTGTTTAAAAAGTTAGTAGATAGTTTTGATAAAAATCATCCGCTGAAACTTTTCCGTGGTGAGGTGTATTACGAGATCAAGCGCTTGCAAAACCTGTTTTCGGCTATGAAGCGTGAAGACTGGACGCCGGAATACATCAGTCAGAAAATAGATGAGCACATTCAATTAATCGAAGAGGCAGAGCCGGGAAGCGACTATTACAAAGACTATCGATACGTCCGCAAAAGCGGGAATAATAATCCGGGAGATTGGAAACCTAAATTTGCTGATTTAAAGGAGAACCATGAAAAGCTACGTGCTGCGGCCAACGAGTTTCCGCATTACCAGAAATTGATGCGCCAGGCTGGTCGTTACGATTACGACGACATGATCCTCTGGGTGCTCAATGCTTTTAAAAACGATCAGAATTTTTTGCTTAATTACCAGGAGCGTTACCAGTATGTATTGGTGGATGAATATCAGGATACCAGCGGTTCGCAAAACGAATTGATCAATTTACTGATTAGCTACTGGGACAGCCCGAATATTTTTGTGGTGGGTGATGACGATCAGTCGATTTTCCGCTTTCAGGGGGCCAATGTGCAGAACATTCAGCAGTACCATTCTCGCTACGAGAAAGAGTTGTATCAGGTTATGCTAACGGATAACTACCGATCATCTCAACATATTCTAGATACAGCCCGGGTATTGATTGAAAATAATCAGGAGAGGATCAAATTACCCGGATTGAGTAAGGTTTTAACCGCTCAAAACAACAGCTATGCCGACTCGATTATCCGACCTGAAATACGTGCCTACCAAACACCCTTTCATGAATTTGCGGCTATTACCCTCCAAGTAGAATCGCTAATAGCTGAAGGAGTACCGCCGCAGGAAATTGCCGTAATTTACAAGGAACATAAGGCGGGACAGGAGCTAGCCCGTTATTTTCAGCGCAAGGGTATTCCGGTGAGTGCCAAAAAGAAAGTGAATATTCTTACTGAACCTTTCGGTAAAAAGATCATTAACCTGTTGCGTTATATCGCCCTTGAAAACCAATTTCCATACAGCGGCGATGTGCTCCTATTCGAAATCATGCACTATGATTTTTACGAAATCGCTCCAATGGATGTGGCCCGCATCAGCGTAGCGGTGAATCATCACAACTACAATAATGAAGAAAAAACCTCCATACGCCGCCAAATAGCACAGATTAGCAAAGGTGAAATATCCGGCGAAAGCCAACAACAAATTAAACGCCTGAGTGAGGATCTGGAATATTGGATCAAAGAAGCGTATAACCTCACCCTCCACAATTTGTTCGAGAAGATGATGGTGAGGGGTGGAATTTTGGCTTATGTGTTAAAATCGGATCAAAAAACCTGGTTGATGCAGGTGCTAACTTCTTTGTTTAATTTTTTAAAGGAAGAAACGCGTAAAAAACCCGATTTGAGTTTACGTGAATTTGTAAATCTGCTCGATCTTTTAGAGGAAAACGAGCTTCCCTTGGAATTGAACCAATCGGTGTTTAACGAAACGGGAGTTAATTTCCTTACCTGCCATGGCTCAAAAGGTTTGGAGTTTGATCACGTGTTTTTGATGGGCAGTACCAAAACTATTTGGGAAGGTAAACGCAAAAATACAAGCGGCGAATACAAATTGCCCGAGACCATTTTCTCCTCCATGCCTACTTCGAGTGATGAAGAGGAGTTACGACGTTTGTTCTATGTGGCCCTGACCCGTGCCCGAAGCGCATTGTACATTTCTTTTGCCGAAGAAAGTGAAACCGGTAAACCGCTGGAGTCGACAGTTTTTATTGGGGAGATTTTGGCGGCTACCGAACTGCAGATTCAGAAAACCGAGCTTGCAGAATCGAGTTTGTTCGACTTCTTTTCCATTCAATTCCAGCAAGAAGAAAACCTGAACCTGGGTTTGGTTGATGGTCCGTTTATTGATCATTTACTCGAAAAATATACGCTCAGCGTTACGCACCTGAACAACTATTTAGAGTGCCCACTGAAGTTTTATTTCCAAAACCTTATTCAGGTCCCTTCGGGTAAAAACGAATACATGACCTTCGGTTCGGCGGTACACTGGGCCTTGGATAAGTTGTTTCGAAAATTAGCCGAAAACGGCAATGAATTCCATAGTCAGGAGCAGTTTTTAGCCGATTTTAACTGGTACATGAACCGTAATCGCGAAGCATTTACCGATGAGCAGTTTAAGCGCCGGATGGAATACGGAGAAAAAATCTTACCAGACTATTACCAGCGCTACGTGAATGAATGGGTGAAAAACAGTCTGACGGAATACAAGATCAAAAACGTGGAGGTTGACGGTATACCTGTAAAAGGAGACTTAGATAAAATTGAACTGAACGGCAACCGGGTAACCATTGTGGATTACAAAACCGGTAATTATGAAAAAGCCAAGGATAAACTAAAAGCCCCATCAGAAAAAATACCATTAGGTGGTGATTATTGGCGCCAAGCGGTGTTTTACCATTTGCTGGTTAAAGCCGATGAACGTCACAATTGGGAGGTTGACAGTGTTGAATTCGACTTTTTAGAACCGGTAAAGGATACCTACATTAAAGAAAAAGTTGTGATTGTACCCGAACACTTACAGTTGGTTAGAGGGCAAATTGCTGAGGTTTATGCCAATATCAAACAGCATCGTTTTAATGGCTGTGGAAAAGAAGATTGCAACTGGTGTATATTTGTGCGCAGTAATTTTCGAGAACCTTCCGATATTTTAAACCAACCTTCGGCCGAAGAAAATGAAGAATAATAAGCTGACATCCAGATTTCAAACAATACAATTATATTTGCCTTCCTAATATTGAATTTGATAGCAACATGAGAGAATTACAATTCAGAGAAGCACTCCGCGAAGCGATGAGTGAGGAAATGAGAAAAGATGAAAAAATCTTTTTAATGGGTGAGGAAGTAGCGGAATACAATGGAGCCTATAAAGTAAGCCAGGGTATGCTGGACGAGTTTGGAGCAAAGCGAGTGATTGATACACCTATTGCCGAACTTGGTTTTGCAGGTATTGCCGTTGGTGCTGCCATGAATGGTCTAAAGCCAATTGTGGAATTTATGACGTTTAACTTTTCTTTGGTTGCTATCGACCAAGTAATCAACTCTGCCGCTAAAATGCTTTCCATGAGTGGTGGTCAAATTCCAATCCCAATGGTCTTTCGTGGTCCAACCGGTAATGCCGGTCAGCTGGCTGCACAGCACTCTCAAAATTTTGAGAACTGGTATGCCAATTGTCCTGGTTTAAAAGTAGTTGTACCAGCCGATCCGGCCGAAGCTAAAGGATTGTTAAAATCGGCCATCATTGATCCAGACCCGGTTATTTTCATGGAGTCTGAAGTGATGTATGGAGATAAGGGCCTGGTTCCGGAAGAAGAATATTATTTACCAATTGGTAAAGCTCGTATAGTAAAAGAAGGTAGCGATGTAACCATCGTTACGTTTGGTAAGATGTTGAGCCGCGTGGTCATGCCTGCAGTAGAAGAATTGACCAAAGAGGGTATCAATGCAGAGGTAATTGATTTACGCACTGTTCGTCCAATCGATTATGCCACTGTAATTAATTCTATCAAGAAAACCAACCGCATGGTGTTTGTAGAAGAGGCCTGGCCGTTGGCTTCAATTTCTACCGAAGTAAGTTTCCGTGTGCAGCGTGAAGCTTTTGATTATTTAGATGCGCCTATTATTCGTATCACCTCTGCCGACGTACCGTTGCCTTATGCACCAACCTTGATTGCTGAGGCTTTGCCAAATGCGGAACGTGTAATCAAAGCAGTAAAAGAAGTTTTGTACGTAACGAAATAAAGTTTAGACTCAGTAAAGAATAATTTATGCTCTTCTGCTTTAGCGGAAGAGCATTTTTATTTTTATGAATCTCCAAAAGCTTTCCATCACAATATTTTCCTCATTTAACAGTTATTAATAGTGTTTTTATTAATTAAGCTGAAAAATGAAGAGCATATTACTTGTGTTAATTCTTATGGTTGCTGGTTTAATGTCTACGCATGCCCAGGATAAGATTATTAAAAAAGATGGTAAAGTTTTAGAGGTAAAAGTGATTGAGGTTGGTTCTGCTGACGTTAAATATCGTTTTTCTAATGATGATACCGGTCCGATTTATACGCTAGAAAAGTCCCAAATCCAAAAAATTATTTATCAAAATGGTCGAGAAGAAAGTTTTAAACAGGATTTAAAGAATCCAGAACTCTACGCCGATCAAACTAAAAATGCATTGAAGTTGAATTTTATTGCCCCCTTGTTAGGATATACCCAAATCAATTTCGAACACAACATGCGACCGGGTAAATCGTATGAATTAGCCTTAGGTCTGATTGGGTTAGGCAAAAGGGAACATACTACCTTACTCTATGACCGAAAACCTCTGGGTGCATATTTTGGAGCAGGATATAAATACTCTAAACTTCCTGATTTTATTAATAGAACCGAGCGATATAGCCATGTTTTGCAAGGGCAATACGTAAAAACCGAGTTAATTTTTGGTGTATATGGTCAAGATATTCAGAATACGAACGGAGATTTTTATAGAAAATCAACTGTATTTGGTGGTTTTATGCTCAATCTTGGCAAACAATGGGTATTAGGCGAGGAATTTTTAATCGATACTTATCTCGGAATAGGCTATGCCCTTGATAATTTAAAAGAAGACGAAGAAAATGGATTTACCTCCAATCATTTCGCTTTAGCAGCTAACGGAAATAGCGGATTAGGACTTACAGCAGGATTAAAAGTCGGAATGCTTCTTCATAAAAAACGGCGATGAATTTAGTCTAATCTAATTTGCCTACGTATGCTTTCCTCCAAAGAAATGAAGGTTTCGGTACGCTGAATTCCGGGTACGGCTTGAATGCCGTCATTCAGCACTTTACGTAAATGATTGGTATCGCGGCAAACAATTTTGGCAAACATGCTATAAGCACCTGTGCAGTAATGCAACTCCACAATTTCTTTCACTTGTTTTAAGCGTTCAACCGCATCGTTGTACTGGGATCCTTTTTGTAGGAAAATGCCCAAGAAGGCGCAAATGTCGTAGCCAATTTTTTGAGCGTTAATATTGAGTTGTGAACCCTGAATAATTCCCAGCTCTTGCATCTTCTTCATCCTAACGTGCACCGTTCCACCTGAAACAATCAATTTTTTGGCGATTTCGGTATACGGCATGGTGGCATCTGTCATCAATAAGGATAAAATATCCTTGTCCAGATTATCAATTTCTAAATTTTGAGTCTTTTTTTCCGACATTTTTTAATTAGTTATCATCAAATAGGATAAATATTTACAAATATCATAAAAATATACATTTAATATTATAATTATTGCAATAAAAAAGCACTTATAGTATCTTTGTAGCAGAAATTTATACAGATTTCTACATGTGGTAAGCTTAAACAAAGCAGGTAAGCGTTACACAACGCCGGGGTTCGATTCCTCATCCACATCAACCTTATTCTATTAGGTTTATAATTGGTTAGTTTATAAAAGCTCCTGACGCCCGTCTAGGGGCTTTTTTCATTTTTAGACTAGAGGCATAAAAAAAGCCACCCCATTCAGGGTGGCTTTTCCAATTGGTGTGTGTATGTTTATTGTATACCGTACTTTTCGCTGTAGCGTCTATACAGTTGTTTGTGCAAGTTATCGAGGTTGATGTTTTTGCCCATGATGAATGCAGCTTCTACTTTGTTACCCAGCATATCTAATGCATCGCCACCAGAAATAAACAGGTTGGCATCTTTACCCAGCTCTAAACTGCCGGTGGTTTGATCTATACCCAGAATTTTAGCATTATTCAAACTGATTAAGGAAACGGCTTGTTCTTTACCCAATCCATAAGCCGCAGCGGTTCCAGCCTCAAAAGGCAGGTTGCGTTGACGCCAGTAGCCTACACCGGTTAATCCTACCAATATGCCTTTATCTTGCAATATTTTTGGCATTTTGTAAGGCAAATACACATCGTCTTCAACTTTATTAGGTAAGGTTTGTGTTTCTACCAGGATTACAGGTACTTGATTTTCACGAAGTAGTTCACTCACCAAATAGGCTTCCTCTCCACCAACAATTACCACTTTGATGCTGAATTTCTTCGCAAAGTTTACAGCCTGCACAATTCCTCGGTTATCGTTTACATTCACAAATAATTTTTTGCTTCCGTTAAACAAACCTTTCATTGCTTCGAAACGAGCATTTACTTCGGCAGGTTTTGCCAATTGCGCATAGGCCTGAGCTTCGGTAAAGTATTTTTCCAGATCGGCTAAGGCCTTTTGATTGGCTTCTTTCTGATCAACAGCAGGTGCAGCAGCAAAGCCACCGAATCCTCCGAAACCGCCAAAACTTCTAATTACCGGCCAGTTGATGTGAATGGCCACATCTTTTTTATAGGCCGCATCTTCCCAGTTCCATCCATCCAGCATCATTACAGACGATTGTCCGGTAACTAAACCACCTTGTGGGGTAGGCTGAGTTAACAGAATGCCGTTTGAACGAACAGTTGGAATTACTTTAGAATCTGTATTGTACGCAATCAACGAACGCACATGTGGATTCACTTCACCAACTTCGGTAGCATCGTCGGTACTTTTTGCGCCACTGGCAATCTCTGTAAGACCGATGGTATTTACTGGAGCAATAAATCCAGGATACACATGTTTCCCTGTGGCATCAATAAGTTGAGCTTGTGCATTAGCCGGAGCGGAACCCTCGCCAATGGCGGTAATTTTTCCTGCGCTGAAAGCCACATAACCTTTATTGATTACTTGGCCGTTTCCAACGTGGATGGTGGCTCCGCTAATAATAACCGCTTGGGCTTGTGCCTTTGCCGGTAGAATGGTAGCCTGACCGAAGGCCAAGGTAGTGCCCAGCATTAGGCCAGCAACACTTACGATATATTTTTTCATATTCATATCCATTTGAATTATTGGTAACGATTAGCTGTAACGAACTGCTCTTCTTCTAGTGTTTCACATTCGTACAGGCGTTGACGTTGCATCATAGGGCGTTGGGTAGCTGATCCGCCGGTTTTGGTCTCGATCATCTTTTGTATCAAACGACCTTCTTCTGCTTTCAAGGCTTTTTGTTTGGCAGCATCTTGCTCCAAGTCCCAATAGGCGATACCGTCTACAAAGGTTTTCTCAGCTTTTGCATAGATCGATAATGGGTTAGCAGACCACAATACCAAGTCGGCATCTTTACCCGCTTTAATACTACCTACACGGTTATCGATGTGTAGCATTTTTGCCGGATTTAAGGTTACGAGTTTCAAGGCATCTTCTTCGCTCATGCCACCGTAGGTAATGGCCTTAGCCGCTTCTTGGTTCAAACGACGAGCCATTTCAGCATCATCCGAATTAAATCCAGTTAATACGCCAACCTGGTGCATTAATTTTCCATTGTATGGGATAGCTTCGGATACTTCGTTTTTATACGACCACCAATCAGAGAAAGTGGAACCCGCAATACCTCTTTTCGCCATTCCATCTGCAACTTTATAACCCTCTAAAATGTGGGTGAACGTGTTAATCTTGAAGCCCATTGAATCGGCTACGTGCATCAACATGTTAATTTCTGATTGCACATACGAGTGGCAGGTAATGAAACGCTTGTTGTTCATGATCTCTACCAAGGCATCTAATTCTAGATCGCGGCGAACGTTGTTTCCTTTTACAGAGCGTGCTGCCTGATATTCTTTGGCACGGGTAAAGGCGTCTACAAATACTTGTTCAACACCCATACGGCTTTGAGGGAAACGGGTATTTCCCGGGATAGGGAAATTACTTTGTTTCACATTTTCTCCTAAGGCAAACTTGATGAAACCATCGCTGCCTTCGAATTTCATTTCTTCTGGTGTTTTACCCCAACGAAGTTTAATTACTTGGGTTTGACCACCAATTGAATTGGCCGAACCGTGTAAAATATGTGAGGTAGTTACTCCACCAGCCAATTGACGGTAAATATTGATGTCTTCTGAGTTGATGATATCGGCAATACGAACCTCAGAAGTTACCGATTGTGCACCTTCATTGATACCACCCGAAGCAGCAATGTGTGAGTGCTCATCAATGATACCCGGACTCAGGTGTTTACCCGTTGCATCAATTACTTTCGCACTTGGAGCAGTTAGGTTTTTGCCTACTGCTTTAATTTTTCCGTTTTCAATCCAAACGTCTGTATTCTCTAAACGACCTTCTTTTTCATTGGTCCAAACGGTTGCGTTTTTAAAGAGTACGCTTTCTGCTTTCGGAGCTTCTGTGTACCCAAAGGCCAAGAACGGATAAGTTACAGCACCAAAATTTTGAGCTGGTTTTGCAGCTTCTTTTCTTGCTTCAGGCTCTTTAAACGCCTCTTTAAACGTTGCAGTCCACTGACCAGCACTGCCATCTGGTTGGATAATTTCACCTTTAAACGTTATTGGCGATAAGTTGGCAATGTAGCCACTTAAACGATTAGTGCCCGGAGTTTTTCCTTTATAATCAAAGGTTAAACTCATTAAATCGCCATTGCGGCTAAAATTAGCCTTGGCTTTTACACTATCTGGTAAATGCTCCAGATTTGCATCGTATGCACTTGCGCTACCACCAATTTTCAGGTTGAAATCACCCAAGCCATCTACTTTCATGCTATAAGTACCACGTAGGTCGTTCACATTCATTTTAGCAACTACATACTGGCGACCTTCCACCCAGTTCTCGTAAATCACATTGTCTTTTTTGAACAAGTTGTCTGAACTGATGATGAAGTTGGCCAGTTTACCAGCAGCAAGGCTACCTACCTGGTTGCTCACTCCCAACATTTCTGCAGGAATGGTGGTTAATGATTTTAAGGCTTGTTTCTCAGAAAGTCCACGTTCAATGGCTGTTCTCAAGTTGGTCCAGAAATCGCGTGAAGCTTCTAAACCTGTAGCCGTAATCGCAAAGCGAATACCGGCTTTTTCTAAGGCTGCCGGATTACCTGGTGCCAGTTCCCAATCTTTCAATTGCGTTAAACTCACATTGCGAGCATCGTTAGGATCTTCTACATCAAACGCTTTAGGGAAGGTTAGTGGAACAATCAAACTACCACCTGTAGCTTTAACGGCATCAATACGTTGGTATTCTTTACCATCGGTTTTGAAAATGTATTGCTTTCCAAATTCATCACCAATTTTGTCGGCTCTCAACACACTCAAGGCATCCGAAACTTCAAAAATTTGCGGTAAACCTTGTGTTTGGTTAAACTGCTCAAGCGAGATATTGTACTCTGATTTTTGGTTTTTATACCAGTTTGCATCGTAGTATGCCTGACGCAATAAGGCGATAGATCCCATCAATGAAGAAGGGTAATTGTTATTTGAGCTTCCTTTATTAAATGAATAATGAGCTGCAGCCTGATCTTTCAGAATTACCTCATGCTCATTTTCATCACCCAGGGTAACTACTAAAGAAGTACCACGGGCAATACCATCTCTGCTGATGGACTGAACCGTACCAAACCCATTCTTTTTATAGTCTTCGGCCCGCTTAGCATCAACTGCAAACACGTTTTTTGCACTTGTTTCTGGTCTGATTGCTTCATTCCAATAATATGCTCCGGGTTTTGTTGTTGTAAAAACCTGGCGAACTTGCAATTGCTGACGATTAGCACCACCTCCAACGGTAGTGGCAGCAATTCCATACGAACTAAAGGCATCAACCAAAGATGGGTAAATGTATTTTCCTTTTAGATCTACGGTAATGTAGCCCTTAGGAATTGCAATACCCTGACCAACGGCCTCAATAACCCGGTCTTTTACTAATAATGTACCATTACTAATGGTCTGATCTGCATTTACAACAATAGTTGCATTGGTAAATGCATACAAACCTGGCCGTTTATCCCAAGAGCCATTCACAGGAAAAGTTTCCTGTGCCATACCTCGGATTCCTGCCAGGAGTAAGCAGAGAAGTAAGATTTTTTTCATTTGATTTTTTGTGTTTTAGCATTCTAATATAATGGTTAAACATTTAGGTGTCTGCATGAAGCGGTAACTTTATCGTTACGACGGTGCAAAGTTTAGGGCGATTGACTGACCCAATTCTCGGTTTAATTTTGTTTATTTGAACCGATCAAAAAGAAAAACTTATGTATTCGTTCTTATTAAAATTTCATTCAGGTTTCAGATACCTGGTTTTGCTGCTACTGGTATTAACCATTGTTCAGGCTTTGGCAGGATGGTTTGGCAAAAAATCGTATACAGAAACTAACCGTAAATTGAATTTATTCGGTTTGATTTTTGCCCATATTCAATTATTGGTCGGATTGATTCTTTATTTCTATAGTCCGTTTGTAAAATTGGCTGAGATGGCTGCTACCATGAAAGATGCCAGCTTAAGGTATTGGACTGTGGAGCACTTGGTCATGATGATTTTTGCTGTAGTATTGATCACGGTAGGTCATTCTAAATCTAAAAAAGCTACAGATGCTGTTCAGAAGCACCGAACCGTAGCTATTTTTTACGGCTTAGCCTTGTTGGTAATCTTGGTAGCCATTGTACAAAGTGGTCGCCCAATTTTAGGCTCGGCTTCTTAAAATTACTCTTAAATCGTATCAAAAAGGGGCTTAATGCCCCTTTTTTGTTGTACCTTTGCACACTTCATGGCAAGGCAAAAATTTTACGATACCGGTGTAAAGGCAGAGCGGGCAGTTTTGGTGGGGATAGTTACGCCCGGCCAAACCGAGATGCAAACTCGTGAATACCTGGAGGAGCTCCAGTTTTTGGTAGAGACTGCCGGCGGTGAAACGGTGAAGACCTTTACCCAGCGGATGCAAAGACCAGATCGGGCTACATTTGTAGGTACCGGAAAGCTGGAAGATATCAAGGCTTATGTAAAGGCTGAAGAAATTGATATTGTGGTTTTTGATGATGAATTGTCTCCTTCTCAGCTACGCAACGTCGAAAATGAACTGCAGGTCAAAATCTTGGATCGAAGTAATTTAATCCTCGATATTTTTGCTAAACGTGCCCAAACCTCGCAGGCTAAAACTCAGGTAGAGCTGGCTCAGTTGCAATACATGCTACCGCGATTAACCCGTATGTGGACTCACTTGGAGCGACAAAAAGGGGGTATCGGGATGCGTGGTCCGGGGGAAACTCAAATTGAAACCGACCGTCGTATCATTTTGCAAAAGATATCACTCTTAAAAGAACGACTCAAAGAGATTGATAAACAAAACGAAACGCAGCGAAAAAACCGTCATCAATTGGTGCGAGTAGCTTTGGTGGGTTATACCAACGTGGGTAAATCAACCATCATGAACATGATTTCCAAATCGGAGGTGTTTGCTGAGAACAAGTTGTTTGCAACGCTTGATACCACTGTCCGAAAGGTGGTAATTGAAAATCTACCCTTTTTGTTATCCGATACCGTTGGGTTTATCCGCAAACTCCCACACCACTTGGTAGAGTGTTTCAAGTCTACCTTGGATGAAGTTCGTGAAGCTGATATTTTGATTCATGTGGTGGATATTTCGCATCCCAATTTTGAAGATCACATGGATACCGTGAACGAAACCTTGAAAGATTTGGGGGCTATTGATAAAGAAATTATTACCGTTTTCAATAAAATAGACGCCTACCAACCTTTCAATCGTGAGGAGGAAGAACTTGAACCGGTAAGCTTAACCGATTTTGAAAATAGTTGGATGGCTAAAAACAGTTCGCCCGCCATTTTTATTTCCGCCTTAAAGAAAGAAAACATTGAGCGTTTCCGCTCGCTATTGTATGAAAAAGTAAAAGCGATTCATACGCATCGTTATCCTTACGATAAACTTTTATATTGATCTATTTCAGAATTAATTTGATTAACTTAGAAAGGCCCCTCTACTAATAACAGCCGAACACATGGAAAGCAAACGTCAACAAAAATTTGCCGGAGTTATACAAGAAGATCTGGCACAAATATTTCAGCGTGAGGGCATGAATTTCTTGCCCAATACCTTAGTCACGATTACCAAAGTTCGGGTTACGCCCGATTTGGCCATTGCAAGAGTTTTTCTAAGCTTTTTCAATAATGAAAACAATCAATTGGCGTTGAATACCATTAAAGCGCATGCTGCTGAGATCCGTTATAAATTGGGTGCCCGCATAAAAAACCAGGTACGCATTGTACCCCAGCTCGAATTTTTTGTGGATGACACCAATGCCTATGTAGAAAAAATGGATCGTTTGTTTGAACAAATTAGCAAAGAGCCTCGTCAAAATGAAGAGACTGAATAAACACCTTCGCGAACCAGCCAATTTTTATACACACGTGGTGCCGGCCATTTGGGCTATACCGGGAGCATTACTTTTGTATTATCAATCTGCAAGCACTGCACAACGTTTTGCGGCGGTAGTTTATGGCATTTGCACGGTAGTTTTATTTGGTATTAGTGCAACCTACCACGGGTATCCCAAAACGGAAAAACAAGTTCGTTTTTGGCAAAAATTTGATCATTGTTGTATTTACCTCATGATTGCCGGCTCTTATACGCCAACAACTCTTCTGGTTTTTGAAGGTTGGATTCGCTGGACTTTATTTTCAGTGGTTTGGCTGATTGCGCTAATAGGTTGTACCATCAAAATTTTCAATCGACTTCAACACCGTGGACTCTCGTTGTTTATCTACATCTCTATGGGGCTTTTGATAGTACCATTACTGAGCCAGATGGCAGAAAAATTACCCTTTGAGGCCATTATGTGGTTATTGGTAGGTGGTATATTTTATATTGGAGGTACGTTCTTTTACTATCAGGATAAGGCCTATAATCGATTTGTACACAGCCACGAGGTTTGGCATGTGTTTGTAGTGGCAGGCGCATTAAGTCATTACGTTTACAATTACGCTTACCTGTTTACGCCACACTTAGCTTAAAATTTCTCGAATATCATCGGCACTTAAGGTTTTGCTGAAATCGTCTTCGGTGGTGATGAGTGCAGCGGCTACTTGTTTTTTGCGATTTTGCAAGGCTAAAATCTTTTCTTCTACCGTTTCTTTACTGATGAATTTGTAAATGAACACGTTTTTGGTCTGCCCAATTCGGTGCGTACGGTCTATGGCTTGCTGTTCAACAGCTGGGTTCCACCAAGGATCAAGCATAAACACGTAATCGGCTTCGGTGAGATTCAAACCAACGCCTCCAGCTTTCAAGGAGATGAGAAAGAGTTGAATCTCTTTTTCTTTCTGAAAACGTTCAACAATTTCTCCTCGGTTTTGAGTTTGGCCGTCCAGGTAGGCGTAGGCAATTTTCTCGCGGTCGAAATGTTTGCGGTAAATATCCAGCTGACGAACAAATTGGGAGAAGATCAACACCTTGTGTCCGTTAGCCAAAATATGATCCAAGGTATGAATCACGTTTTCAAATTTCCCCGATTCGCCTTTAAAGTCTTCATCAATCATGGCCGGATGATTTGCCACTTGACGCAATTTGGTAAGTCCTTGCAACACCTGCACCTGCTTTTTAGCGAAGGTGCCATCTTCCAAACTTTGCAACAATTCATTCCGGTATTCCGATTTAATTTGTTCGTAACGCTCAGCTTGCTCTGCACTCATCTGACAATAAAATACGTGTTCGGTTTTGGGTGGCAGCTCGGTTGCTACTTGCATTTTGTTTCTGCGCAGCACAAAGGGCTTTATGAGCGCCTGTAGTTTTTGTGCCTTTTCTTCATCCTTTTTCTTCTCAATCGGATACACAAACTCTTCCTGAAAATAATGCTGTGAACCCAGCAAGCCCGGGTTAATGAACGACATCTGCGTCCATAAATCATTTACCGAATTTTCTACTGGTGTGCCACTCAAAATGAGTCGGTACTTAGATTTAAATTGCTTGATGGCTTTAAAAGCCTTGGATGCTGCATTTTTGATGTTCTGACTTTCGTCGAGGATAATGTACTGGAAAAAAAGGGAACTCAACACCTCTACATCCACGCGGCTGATGCCGTAGGTGGTAAGCACCAGGTCATACTTGGCAAAATGGGCAATATCCTTATTTCGGAAAGGACCGGTATAGACCAATAATTTTAAATCGGGTGCGAATTTTGCCGCCTCTCGTTCCCAATTGTAAATCAAGGAGGTGGGCATAATGATCAGCGAAGTTGCGCCACCTTCTGGATGCTCTTCTTTAACTTTTTGCAAGAGAGCTAATGTTTGAACAGTTTTACCCAAACCCATATCGTCGGCTAAACAGCCACCAAAATTATACTCCCGTAGAAAGTTGAACCAATGGTAGCCCGCTTCTTGATACGGACGCAACTTACCTTTAAAACCTTTTGGTAATCCTACTTCTTCAATACCGTTAAACTCACTAAGCTTTTGGAGTTTTCGATCCATGCTGATGCTGGCCAACTCTGAGCTAGCGAAATCATTTACCAAACCAAGGTGATGCTTTTTAAGCCGTAACTCTTTATTGCCTTCGCTAAAGTGTAGCAAGTTGGCGTATTGTGAAAACCAGCGCTCCGGGATAATCGCAATTTCGCCGGAAGGCAATACAAACTCACGGATTTTATTTAGAATGTGATTTTTGAGTTGAATAAATGGGATTTCATAAGGCCCGAACCAAACCGTTGCGTGGATATCGAACCAATCGTTATTCTCGTTAATTGCCAAATTAATTCGGCTGCTGCCGAATACGAATCGTTTATCTCCTTCGGTCTGCTCTACTACAAATCCGTTTTCCACTAACCAATCGTGCTGATCATTCAACCACTCCAATACGTCATACGGTCCATCCGTTTTCTGGCTTTGCGCCAATTCTAGATGGGTGAATAAACTTCCTGATGCACTAAGTCCCAGATCAATTAAACCTTGCAGTTTTCTCTTTTCCCAATCCAGAGATCGTTTAATGCGGTGAAAGACATACTGATCGGCTTGTTTTTCTAAGCGCACAGACACCTTTTTGCCCTGATCTGCTGGAAAAACATGGTTGCCGTACTTGAAATACAGTTGCAATTGTGCCGATCCACTACCCGAATGCAAGACCTTTAACACAGGCTGGGCTTCGTACTTCTCGGTTCGTATTTCAAAACCTTCTGCATAAACCGAATGCTTTTCAATAAGCGGAGCAACAAATTTTTCGAAATAGGCTTTTTCGGAAGATCGGGGTATGGCGATGAAGCGTTTCTGTAAAAAGGGTTGTAGTTTTTTTCCTTCCAAGTCATCTTCGAAAAAATACAAAGTGTCTTCCAGCAATAACCAGGCTGGTTGATTGCAAACTACCTGAGCATCTTTAAACATGAACTCAATACGTAAACCCTGATACTTGATGGTGGGAAAATACCGGGTTTCGGTTTCATTGCGCCTGAAATGAAACAGTACACTGGCGGCTTCGGAAGCAATTTTAATCGGTTTCTCTACCGGCCAACCCTCTTTGCCCATCAGAAACAGAGGTTTGTCTCCAATCAGCCCCAAGGCCTCAATTAATTTTTTCTCAATCTTAGGACGGATGACGTCAAAAAATTTTTCGTCAAAAATCTTGCTAAAAAACTCAACAGGACGAATACTCTTTTTATGGTAACGTTTTATGACTTGTCCCTGCTCAACCTCCTCCAATAGCTTGATAAGCTGGTAGTCTGTTTCATCTAAAAAACGATCAAATTCTTTGGCTGTATTGCTGAAAAGCCGCTGATAGGTAAGCGAAAAACTCCCATTGGGATTTAACTGAACAATGTGCGGTTCAATTAAATAACCCAGAAAATCGTGTTTGCATAAAGCGTACACGAGTTTGCATGGTTTCTCACTTTGTATGCGAAGCATTTTGGGGCAAAATTTTCAGAAGGTAGCGTAGAAAAAACTTTAAATATATGGCCATTCGGCCAGATATCCAATTTTAAGCGGGTTTATTTGAAAGATTTTTAGGCCTGGATGTCGCCTTCAAATACGAACTCGGCAGGGCCTTCTAAAAAGATGTCAGTAAATCGTTGCCCATCGTAATGGAACCGCACCTGCAAATCGCCCCCACGAGCGTGTATGGTTGTAAGCATATTGCCGACTTGCTGCTTGTGTTTTGCCATGGCCAAAGCAACCGCCGTAACTCCGGTTCCACAGGCTAGGGTTTCATTTTCTACACCGCGTTCGTAGGTTCTAACGGCATATGCCTCGTTGCGGGCTTCGATAAAATTCACATTAATGCCCTTTTCCAGGTAGGTCGAATTGTTTCGGATGGCTTTGCCTTTTTCAAACACATCCAGATTATCGAGGTCATTGCTTAGTTCAATGTAGTGAGGCGATCCGGTATTCAGTACCCAGGCTTCTCCGTCTTTTTCCACTTGGTCTACATCTATCATTTGCAGGCTAACCCAATTACCTTCGGCACTAATGCTGGCGTAATGCGGTCCGTCTACAGCTAGAAAGTTAGCCTCGATGTCAATAATTCCTAATTTTTTTGCAAAGGCTACCATGCATCGGCCACCGTTTCCACACATGCTGCTGGGCTGCCCGTCGGCATTGTAATACACCATTTCAAAATCAAAGTCCGGATGCGACTGTAGCAGCATCAACCCGTCGGCACCAATGCCAAACCTACGGTCGCAGACTTGCTGGATCCAGCTTGAATTCTGGTGATCAATGCGATTATCGCGGTTATCGAAAACGACGAAATCGTTACCTGCACCCTGATATTTATAGAAATGGAGTTTCATGAATCTAGTACAAGATTACACAATTTGTACCAAAGCTTTTCAACGTGTTTTGCCAGCGAATCCCATAAATACGTCACAACGATGTCGTTTTAACAATATTTAACAATTTTTACGGTTTTAGGAATTAGGAATTACCCTAGTTCTGGTATTAAATTTGACTATCAAAATTGATAAGGAATAGTATTATGAAAACTATAGAGATGAAAAAATTTGGATTACTGTTTTTAACTGCGTGTTTGGGCGGAGCCTTTACACTTGGCGCTTATAAATTGGCCGAAAATAAATTTGTTGGCGGAGCCTCATTAGAAGATAAACAGCAAGTGTATTTTGCCAATAATCCCTACGAGGTTACTTCTTCAACCGGCGATTTGGATTTTACTCAGGCTGCTGCCGCAGTTACACCGGCTGTGGTACACATTAAAACCACGTATTCAGGTTCTAACCAGCAAGGTATGGGTATTGATCCATTCGAAGATATGTTCAGAGATTTCTTCGGCAACCGCCGTCGATCTTCAGGACCTGTCATGGCTTCAGGCTCAGGCGTTATTTTGTCAGACGATGGTTATATCGTAACCAATAACCATGTGGTTGAAAATGCCGATAAAATTGAGGTGGTATTGAACGATAAACGTTCGTTTCAGGCCAAGGTAATTGGACGGGATGCGAATACCGATTTGGCACTCATTAAAGTGTCGGCAAAAGGTCTGCCTGTTGTTAAAATGGGTAATTCAGACGATGTACGTGTAGGTGAATGGGTTTTGGCAGTGGGTAATCCTTTCAATCTGACTTCTACGGTTACCGCCGGAATTGTGAGTGCCAAAGGGCGTTCAATCGGTATTTTGGGAGATGGTCAAGATCCAGCTATTTCTAAAAGTCGTCCTATTGAAGCCTTTATTCAAACCGATGCAGCCATTAACCGCGGAAATAGTGGAGGTGCTTTGGTAAATACCAAAGGAGAATTGATTGGTATCAACGCCGCCATTGCTTCACAAACTGGAAATTACGAAGGATATGGCTTTGCTATTCCAATTAACCTTGCTAAAAAAGTAATGGACGATTTCCAAAAGTTTGGAACCGTACAAAGAGGTTATTTAGGGGTAACCATTGGTGAAGTAACCGCTGAGCTAGCCGAAGAGAAGGGCCTGAAATCAACCCGAGGTGTGTATGTGGCTTCGGTTGTTGATGGAGGTGCAGCCGAATCTGCCGGATTAAAAGAAGGAGATGTGATTGTTAAGATTGAGGGTGTAGCCGTAAATGCTTCTTCCGAATTACAAGAGCAGATCGGTCGCCATCGTCCCGGAGATAAAATTACGATTGCCTATGTACGTGGCGGAGTTGAAAAAACAACCAGCGTGGTGCTTAAATCGGATGAAGGTCTTAAACTGGCAAGCAGTAGTAAATCGACGGAGGAAGTGTACAATAAATTAGGTGCAGGTTTTGCACCAACTGGAGAAAGCACCAAGAAAAAATACGGTATTAACAACGGTTTAGTAGTTACCGAGGTGCGTCCGGGTGGTTTATTTGATCAAATTGATTTGCCAAAAGGTACCATCATCACCGGGATGAACGGTAGAGCCGTAGCTAAAGTAGACGATATCGATGCGGCGCTTTCCAACCGTAAAAACGACATGCTGCAAATTACAGGCATCAGTCCCGACGGATCCAGAATAAACTATACCTTCCAGGTGAGATAAGCACTGGTTTAAACTAACAAAAAAGCCTCCAATTTGGGGGCTTTTTTATTTATAACGCTTTATCCTGTATTTTCTCAACCTCGTCTCTGGTTTCGTACCGCTCGTCCGAAAAAGCATCCACATTATCTATTAGGTAGATAATTTTCCACTTAGGTTTTACTTTAAGAATAGTGGAATAATGAAAAAGAAGTATTTTTTTAGCTTTTTGATTAGCACGATAGTGCTAAGCTTGGCATCTTGTAAAAAAGACTCCGTACCCGTAATTATCTCTGAACCCAAAGTTCAGACGCAGGATATCGATCTCAACCAAGTTACTGATGCTAAGGCCCTGATTAGTTTTAGTATTACGGCCGATGGAAACTCTCCTATAAAAGCCTTTGGGTATTGCTGGAGCAGAACCACCCAAACCCCTACCATAGATGATGTGAACAGTCATGTTTACAATGCAGGAGCCAAACAAAGCCCAATAAGTCTAAATTCCAATTTGGATAATTTAAACCCATACGACACGTACTATGTTCGGGCTTATGCTACCAACGAGGCCGGCAAAACCGGTTACGGGGAGACAAAAACCTTTAAGACTTTGAGGGGAACGTTTACAGATAATGACGGGAATCTGTACCATACCATCACCATTGGTAATCAAGTTTGGATGCAGGAAAACTGGAAATCTCCCTTAATGGGTAAAACCGGGTCAGCTATCAGTAAAGTAACCGATAATGCTACATGGTCAACTACCAGTTTACCTGCATATTGCTGGTACGATAATGATCAAACAAACACCAATAAAAAAATATATGGTGGTTTATATAATTGGTATGCGATTAGCAATCCAAATTTTGCACCCAGTGGTTGGCATTTGCCTACAAGTGCAGAATTTACTTCGCTTTTTGACTATCTCGGTGGATCGGATTTTGCCGGAGGAAAATTAAAAGATGTCAAACTAATAACCGATGGAGGTACATGGGCTAGTCCGAATACCGCAGCCACAAATGAGTCTGGTTTTACTGCATTGGCTAGTGGATTTAGGTGGCATGATGGAACTTTTGCATTTAAGGGTGAATCTACTTATTTAGCATATAATCAGTTTCAGAAAGCTTTTAAGGTTAATTATGATACTAAATCAATAAGTAATATAAGTTTTGGTGGAACAAATCAAGGTATCACGGTACGATTAATCAGAGACACCCCAGCTAACAACTAAATTAAAAAGCCTCCAAACCGGAGGCTCTTTTTAGTTCATGCTTCTTTCCCCGGCTGTTGTAGGTTTGCCGTAGGTTTTTTCTTTCAAGTGCAGCAGTCCGTTTTTACGGTAAACTACAAACAAATTATCGTAGTCATCGTCTTTAATTTCTTTCAATACCGGGTTTAACCCTAGGTTTTTGAGCAGAGGCAGTAAGGTATTGCTGTGCCCAACAATAAGCGTACTTTTTTTATTTCTCAATGCTTTTTGAACAATTGTAGCTGCGGTATCAGGGATGTATAACGTAATGGTTAAGCCAGCCTTTTGGGCAATAGGTTTAGCGGTTTGTATAGTCCGGCTATAGTTGGTGGAATACACGTATCCTAAACTTTTAGCCGAAATGGCTTTGCACAAGTCTTGTGCTCTAACTTGTCCTTCAATGGTCAAATCAGGATTGCCGGCCGGAAGGCTTGCTTTTTCAGCATGACGAACCAGGTACACTCTTGGTCCCGTACAGGCAAAGAGCGTGCTCAAAATCAGGAATACGAATAGCTTGTGTTTCATGCTTTAAAGGTAAAAAAACCGCCCGCAAACTTGCAATAAAACTCGGGCATAAATTAGAATGTTTCTAAATAAACAAAAAGACGTTAGAAGCACTTCTTTTGTTGGATTTTTATGCACTTATTAGATACATTTGCTCACCAAAATCACAAAAACGAAACGATAATGAGTAAATTCAAGAATACCTTCTCATCATCTCTGGAAAAGAAACTAATCATGGCCCTAACCGGCTTGTTTTTATGTACTTTTCTGGTTGTACACTTAATTGGTAATTTACAGCTTTTCAAAGCCGATGAGGGTAAGGCATTTAACGATTATGCCTATTTCATGACCCACTTTACACCAATCAAAGTTGTTTCTTATTTGCTGTACACGTCTATTATTGTACATGCTTTATACGCCTTAATGTTAACCATTGGTAACCGCAAAGCCCGTGGAGCCAGCTATGGCGCTTACGCAGGTTCAGCAAATAGTCCATGGACATCACGCAACATGGGTATTCTGGGAACCATTTTGTTAATTTTCATTGTGGTGCACATGCAGAATTTTTGGGCAGAGTACCATTGGGGAGCAATGCCTGGAGTAGAATACCGCACCAACGTATTGACTCAAGAAACCACGCAAACCGAATTGCCTGCCGGCTCGGTTACAGAATACACCAAATACGTAGAAAACGGAGTTGAAATTACCCGTGCCAAAGATTTATACAAGGTTACTGCTTCTGCGTTCAAAAATTGGTGGTTGGTGGCCCTGTACGTTTTTGCCATGGGTGCATTGAGTTTTCACTTGGTACACGGTTTCCGTAGTGCCTTCCAAACCTTAGGTTGGGATCATAACCGTTACGTAGGATTAATCAAGTGCATTGGTGTTTGGGGCTTCGGCGTATTAATCCCGCTTGGATTTGCCGCAATGCCGCTGTACTTTTTCTTTTTAAAATAGATTTACACATCCGGTTTTAACCGATAAAAAATACATTCTGAAATGAAGTTAGATGCTAAAATTCCAGAAGGACCATTAGCCGAAAAATGGTCGAAACACAAGTTTAACCTCAAACTGGTTAACCCAGCCAACAAACGGAAATATACCGTAATTGTGGTGGGAACCGGCTTAGCAGGTTCTTCTGCGGCTGCTTCGTTAGCCGAACTGGGTTACAATGTAAAAGCATTTTGTTACCAGGATTCGCCACGTCGTGCACACTCTATTGCAGCACAGGGTGGTATCAATGCGGCAAAAAACTACCGCAATGATGGCGACTCCGTTTACCGTTTATTTTACGATACCATTAAAGGTGGCGACTACCGTGCCCGTGAAGCAAACGTGTATCGTTTAGCTGAAGTTTCAGTAAATATTATCGATCAGTGTGTGGCACAAGGTGTGCCTTTTGCCCGCGAATACGGCGGTTTGTTAGATAACCGTTCGTTTGGTGGAGCACAAGTATCACGTACCTTCTACGCCCGTGGTCAAACCGGACAGCAATTATTATTGGGTGCTTACTCTGCCTTGAACCGTCAAATTCACGAAGGTAAAGTAGAAATGTTTAGCCGTCACGAAATGCTGGATGTAGTGGTAGTAGACGGACAAGCTAAAGGTGTGGTAGTTCGTGATATGGTAACTGGTGAGATTGAAACCCATGCCGGACATGCGGTATTGTTGTGTACCGGTGGCTACGGAAACGTATTCTACTTATCTACCAACGCAATGGGCTGTAACGTAACAGCTGCTTGGAGAGCGCACAAACGTGGTGCTTTCTTCGGTAACCCTTGCTTTACCCAAATTCACCCGACTTGTATTCCGGTAACCGGCGATCACCAGTCGAAACTGACTTTGATGTCAGAGTCGCTGCGTAATGACGGCCGTGTTTGGGTACCTAAGACCAAAGGCCTAGCAGAACAAATTCGTTCAGGAAAAATCAAGGCTTCCGATATTAAAGAAGACGACAGAGATTACTTCTTGGAGCGTAAATATCCATCATTTGGTAACCTCGTTCCTCGTGATGTAGCTTCTCGTAATGCCAAAGAAATGGTAGACGAGGGTCGCGGAGTAGGATCATCCGGCGTAGCCGTTTACTTAGACTTTGCCGATGCCATTCAGCGTTTGGGCGAAGATGCGGTACGGGCGAAATACGGTAACCTGTTTGATATGTATTATCAAATTACCGATGAAAACCCGTACAAAGAGCCAATGCGTATTTACCCAGCGGTACATTACACCATGGGTGGTTTATGGGTAGATTACAATCTGCAAACTACCGTTCCGGGATTGTATGCTTTGGGTGAGGCGAATTTCTCTGATCACGGTGCCAACCGTTTAGGTGCTTCGGCATTGATGCAAGGTTTGGCCGATGGTTATTTTGTAATTCCGTATACCTTGGGTGATTACTTGGCTACCATTGGTCCGAAAGCGGTTGATGAAAAACATCCGGCTTTTGCAGAAACCAAGAAGGCTGTAGAAGACCGAATCAAGCAATTATTATCGCTTAAAGGAAATAAAACGGTAGACGAATACCACCGCGAATTGGGTAAGATCATGTGGGAATATTGCGGTATGGCCCGTAGCGAAGAAGGTTTGAAAAAGGCTAAAAAGATGATTCAGGAGCTGAAAGCCGATTTCTGGAAAAATGCGATTGTGCTGGGTAAGAACGAAGAGTTCAACCAGTCGCTTGAAAAAGCCGGTCGGGTGGCAGACTTTATTGAATTGGGTGAACTGATGGTAGATGATGCTTTGAATCGTACGGAATCATGTGGCGGTCACTTCCGTATAGAAAGTCAAACTGAAGAAGGCGAAGCCAAACGTGACGATGAAAAGTATGCGTATGTGGCGGCTTGGGAGTACAAAGGTGAAGGTCAGCCGGAGGCCCTACATAAAGAAGAATTGAAATTCGAAAACGTTAAACTGACACAAAGAAGTTATAAATAGTATAGAGTTATGAGTACTGAGTATTGAGAAATACATGGTGCTTAAACTCAATTTGATGACACATGGTGAGTATCGAAATATATCTCAAATCTCAATACTCACTACTAAATACTTAAAAGTATGAGTGGAACTATGAATTTAAAGCTGAAAGTATGGCGCCAGCCGAATAGCGAGGCTAAAGGTAGTTTTGTAAACTACGATGCTGCCAATATTTCTCCAGATATGTCCTTCCTCGAAATGCTCGATGTAGTGAACGAGGACTTGGTGAAAAAAGGCGAAGACCCGATTCACTTTGATCACGACTGTCGCGAGGGCATTTGCGGAATGTGTTCGTTGCACATCAATGGTCGTCCGCACGGACCAAAACAAGCCATTACCACCTGCCAGTTGCACATGCGTAGCTTTCAGGATGGCCAAACCGTTACCATTGAGCCATGGAGAGCTACGGCTTTCCCGGTAATCAAAGACTTGGCGGTAGACCGCAGTGCTTTCGATCGCATTCAGCAGGCCGGAGGGTTCGTATCGGTAAACACCGGTGGCGTACCCGATGCCAATGCCATTGCCATTCCGAAACCGGTAGCTGATGAGGCCTTTAACTCAGCAACCTGTATTGGTTGCGGTGCCTGTGTGGCGGCTTGTAAAAATGCTTCCGCGATGTTATTCGTATCGGCGAAGGTTTCTCAGATGGCTTTATTGCCACAAGGGCAGCCGGAGCGCTACCGTCGTGTACAAGCTATGGTGGCACAAATGGACGAAGAAGGGTTTGGTAGCTGTACCAATACCGGGGCTTGTGAAGCCGAATGTCCGAAGGAAATTAAGATAACCAACATTGCCCGCATGAACCGCGATTTCTTTACCGCGAAGTTCTTTAAGCAGGAAGAAGCTTAAGCGGAGAATAGCTCCAATAAAAAAAGCCTCCTCGAATATCGGGGAGGCTTTTTTATTAATAAACTACTTCTATTTCTTGGTGGTAATTTCTACTACACCTCTTTTTGCTTTTCTGCCATATTTGGAGATGGCATCTTTGCCTTTAAGTACGCTTACAGAAGCAATAGCGTCAGGGCTTATTTTTTCTAATTCGGCTTTATTGATGGCTTTGCAATTTAGAAAGTACAACGGATCTTTAGAGAAGGTATTTGCCTGTATGTTAGTTGCTGAGGCTAGTAAAAGGCTGAATGCAAAAATTTTGATCAGTTTCATTTTAGTTAAATGTTGATGAATTGATTTTAAATATAGCAAACAGAATGCGTAATTTTCAGCCCTAATCTATTTGAATGAAAATCGCCTTCCATGGTGCTGCCCGTAATGTAACCGGGAGTAAGCACCTCATCACACTTAAAGACCAGACCCGTATTTTGTTGGATTGTGGTATGTTTCAGGGCCGTTCGGTCGATACCGCTTCATGGAATGCCCACTTCGGTTTTGATCCCACTTTGGTAAATTACCTGATCCTATCGCATGCACACATTGATCATTGTGGTTTGATCCCAAAATTGGTGGCGGAAGGTTTTGAAGGAGCTATTTTCTGTACTCCTGCTACGTTCGATTTGGTGAAAATCTTACTGATGGATTCGGCCAAAATTCAGGAACAAGATGCTTTTTATCTGAATAAACATCGGGCAAAACGTGGGGAAGCACCTATTAAACCTTTGTATACTGATGACGATGTGGAACAAGCACTCCGCCAATTTAAACTGGTAAACTATGGAGTGGAGCATCGTCTTAGTCCGGATGTGACTTTCCGATTTACAGATGTTGGACATATTTTAGGAAGCGCCGCCGTTCACTTGGCTATTCAGGAAGACGATAAAACTACCCGAATTACGTTTAGTGGTGATGTGGGTCGCTATGGCGATCTGCTATTGAATTCACCTCAAACCTTTCCGCAAGCAGATTATGTATTAATCGAGTCTACCTACGGCGACTCTTTTCACGATCGTATTGCGCCAACTGAAGATCAGTTACGTCAGATTATTGAGGAAACATGTATTCAAAAGGGCGGCAAGGTAATTATTCCTGCTTTTAGCGTTGGCCGGACGCAGGAAATTCTCTACAATTTGAATGCATTAGAATTAAAAGGATTGTTGCCAGCTGTTCCGTATTACGTAGATAGTCCGCTATCTGAAAAAGCGACCATGGTGGTGAAAAAACATCCGGAAGTGTACAATAGCGGTGTAAAAGAGGTCATGAAAAATGATCATGATCCATTTGACTTCAAGGGACTCAGTTTTATTGAGTCGGTAGAAGATTCGATGGCATTAAACGATGATCCGGCACCTTGTGTAATTATTTCGGCATCTGGAATGGCTGAGGCGGGTAGGGTAAAACACCACATCAAAAACAATATCAGCAATCCGAACAATACCATTCTAATCGTGGGTTATTGTGAACCCAATTCATTAGGAGGAAAATTAATGGCCGGTCAGGAAGTGGTACACATTTTTGGCGATGATTATTGGGTAAATGCAGAAGTCCGTACTATCCGCTCAATGAGTGCGCATGGCGACCGTAATGATTTGATTCATTTCTTATCTTGTCAGGATCCAAAACAAGTCAAAACACTTTTCTTGGTGCACGGTGAATACGAAGTGCAGCAAAATTTCAAAGCTACCCTACTTGAAAAAGGCTTCCAAAAAGTTGAGATTCCCGATAGGCACCAGGAATTTGAACTCCAATAAAAAAAGCCCTGTGCATGCACAGGGCTTTTTTGTGTAAAACACCTATTGTCTGGGTGCAGCCGGTTTTGACAATTCTTTTCGTGGTAAAAGTTCAGCACGTTGGGCCGAGTGGTATACAAACGAAGCCACAATCGTAGCTGCTTGTTTCAAATCGTCTTCAATTAACCGATCGTAAGTATCCATATTGGTGTGGTGGGTACGGGTGTTGTACTCAATGCCATCCTGTATGAACTGGAATCCTGGAATCCCTACAGCATCAAACGATAAGTGGTCGGTACCGCCGGTGTTGCGCAAGGTAAGTGTTTTAGCCCCCATATCGTTGAATGGTGCTAACCACTCTTTAAAAATCGGACCGATTGCTTCATTACCCTGCAAATACACCCCGCGGATTTTACCGGTTCCGTTATCTAAATTATAATACGCCGTAACTTTAGCTTGTTCCGGCTTCAATTCCATGGTTTTTGGATCGCCAAAATGATTTAAAACGTAATTCCGAGAACCGTATAAACCTTGTTCTTCAGAACTCCATAAAGCGATACGAATGGTACGCTTCGGTTTGAAACCCGCCGCTTTTAAAATACGCATGGCTTCCATCATTACTGCAGATCCGGCAGCATTATCGGTTGCCCCGGTAGCAGCATGCCATGAATCGAGGTGAGCGCCAATCATCACCACCTGATCTTTTAATTTTTTATCCGTTCCAGGAATTTCTCCAACAACATTATAGCCTTGCAGGTCGTCATCTACAAAACGGGTTTTGGTGTCGGCTTCAAATTCTACTGGCTGTCCTGCTTTTAACAAACGAACAATGCGCAAATAATCTTCTTGAGAAACCTCTAATTCCGGGGCCACTGGTTTAGCATCAGCTGCATACGAAGCACCGTTGCTCGTAAAGAAAGTTCCGTGTGTGCCACGGCCGCTGCTCAATATTAATCCAACACCTTCGTTAATAAATAATTCGCCAAGCTGAGCTCTTAATGCTCTTTGCTTGATTAAGGCGGCCATTTGTTGTTGGTTAGCACCTCCGCCTGCATTTGCGGCTCTTGGTGCCATCGGTTCGGCCATCTTGGCTAAATCTTCATCGCTGTATCGGCTACCATCCGACTTAAAACTGGTATTGATGCTCGAATTAACATCTAAAATAACCACCTTGCCTTTCAGTGTTCCTTTGTATTTATCTAAATCTGCAACACTATCTACCTTAATTAAAACCACCGGAGCTTTTAGCAAGCCATTGGTTCCCGGAGTCCAGGCTTTGGGTGCGGCGATGATGGCATTATAATACGGTGCAGTAATTGCTGCATAGTTCTTTTGAATCTCCCATCCTCTCCCAAACTTGCCCCAAGGTTCGATAGCCACATTTTGTAAGCCCCATGATTTTAGGGTGTTTGCCGCCCACTCTTGGGCTTTTTTCAATCCCGGTGAGTTAGAGAGCCTCGGTCCGGAAACGTCAGTTAAATAAAATGCGGTTTGCATTACTTGCGACTTATTCAGTCCTTCTTCTTTGATTTTTTGGACAGCGGTCAAGTCTACCGGTTCTTGTTGTGCCCAAGTATTGGTTGCCAGTGCAATTCCAACCAAGGCAGCAATTAAAGTTCTTTTCATGATTTGGTTTCTTATGCTTTATAAACAAACTTATTTATAATTCTGAATTATTGTCTTACCTTGATTATAACATTTTTAGTATAAAGTATTAGCTGGATTTTTTATTCCTATTTTAAACATCCTAAAACAATCGAATTAGAGCAATGAAAAAAATCATTTTCTGTTTGGCGCTAGGTTTTGCGTTACAAACACAGGCCCAAACTACCGCTAAAACCGATCCTGTTATACAGTCTATGGTAAGCGATGTTTCGTCAAAAAACATCGAAGCCACTGTTCGAAAATTAGTTTCTTTTCAAACCAGACATACCTTAAGTGATACCCTGAGCACTAAAACAGGCATTGGTGCAGCCCGAAACTGGATCAAAGCAGAGCTGGAGAAATATGCCGCTGCATCTGGTGGCCGATTAAAAGTGGAGTTTGATACGTTCACCCAACCTGCAGATGGTCGTAGAGTTACGGTTCCTACGGTGATGAAGAATGTGTTGGCTATTTTACCGGGTACCGATCCCGAGGATGACCGGGTATTTATCGTTTCCGGGCATTACGATTCAAGAGCATCTGATGTGTTAGATAGTAAAAGCTTTGCGCCAGGAGCCAATGACGACGCTTCGGGTACTGCCGTTGCCATGGAATTGGCCCGAGTGATGAGTAAGCAATCGTACAATTGTACGCTCATTTTTGTAGCGATGGTTGGTGAAGAGCAAGGGTTATATGGCGCAGCTAATCTGGCTAAAAGAGCGAAAGAGGCCAAATGGAATGTTGCCGGAATGATTACTAACGATATTGTGGGCAATACTTATGGCTTGGAAACCGACTTAAAAGACAATCGTAGCGTGCGGATTTTTAGTGAGGGAGTATCTCAGACTGAAACCTCCGCTCAAGCGGGTACCAGAACCAATATTGGTTCAGAGAATGACGGCATTGCCCGTCAGTTTGCCCGCTATTTAAAAGAAGTTGGTGAGCGTTATGTTGACCAATTGGATGTGAAACTGATTTATCGTCGCGATAGGTATTTGAGAGGCGGTGATCATACTCCGTTTTCACAACAAGGATTTGCAGCCATCCGAGTAACCGAAATGAATGAGAATTTTAACCGCCAACACCAGAATGTGCGTACTGAAAACGGAGTTGATTATGGTGATTTACCCGATTTTGTAGATTATAACTATACCCAGAAAGTAGCCCGAATGAATCTGGCCGCTTTAGCCAATTTAGCTGCTGGTCCACGCGAACCCCAGCAGGTTAAAATGCAAACCAGCGAATTGACCAATAAAAGTACATTGAAGTGGGAAACTCCAAAAGGAGAAAAACCGGTAGGGTATTATGTGGTAATGAGAGAAACTAGTAGTTCTGTTTGGGAGAAAAAATTCTTTGTTACAGAGAATCAAATCACCTTGAACTATTCAAAAGACAATTACTTTTTTGGGGTACAATCGGTAGATGCCGATGGGCATGAAAGTATGGTGGTTATTCCTTTGCCTGGCCGTTAATTACCAGTTAAAGAGTGCTACAACACCTTTTACTAAAGTTTGGTAACTAGGCATCTGGAAATGAATGCTTGCGCTGTACTTTTCGGTAGGAATTTCAATACGCGTAGTGCTGGCTAAATACAGCAAGCCTAGCATTACGGGAATGAGAACTAAAATAAAAGGAGAGGTATTACCTTTATTCTTTTTCATTAGGTCGAATTTTATACAAAGAACGGTTAAAACTTTGGTATTCGTATGTTAAATAATGTAAAATTTTTGTCGAGAATTACTCGCTGATACTCAACAAAAAAAGCCCACTTTTTGTGGGCTTTTTTATTTCTCATGGTTTTGCAGCATTAAATGCCGAAAGCCGCTTTAATTTTATCTACATAATCCAATTTTTCCCAAGTAAATAGCTCCACTTCTAGCGTTTTGCTATCGCCATTTGCACCTTGAAATGTTTTCTTAACCACTTCGTTTTTACGGCCCATGTGTCCATAAGCGGCGGTTTCAGAATAAATCGGATTGCGCAATTTTAAATGAGTTTCAATACCGTAAGGTGTCATGTCGAAAATTTGCTCAATCTTTTTGGCAATTTCTCCGTCGTTCAATCCAACTTTTGCAGTTCCGTAGGTATTCACGTAAATCCCCATCGGATTTTTTACACCGATAGCATACGAAACTTGTACTAAAATTTCGTCGCAAACACCGGCTGCAACCATGTTTTTAGCAATATGACGGGTAGCGTAAGCAGCAGAACGGTCTACTTTAGATGGATCTTTACCAGAGAATGCACCACCACCGTGGGCACCTTTTCCACCATAGGTATCCACAATAATTTTACGACCAGTAAGTCCGGTATCCCCGTGAGGGCCACCAATTACAAACTTCCCGGTAGGATTAATGTGATAGGTAATTTGGTCGGTAAACAAAGCCTGAAGTTCAGGTTTCAACTGTTTTTTTACCCGAGGGATCAAAATAGAAACGATGTCTTTTTTGATTTGCTCCTGCATGGCTTTTTCTTCAGCAAAATCATCGTGCTGCGTAGAAACCACAATGGCATCGATACGAATTGGGCGGTGATCGTCGCTGTACTCAATGGTAACCTGCGATTTTGCATCGGGACGTAAATAGGTGATTTCTTTGTTTTCGCGACGCAGTGCGGCTAACTCGATCAAAATTTTATGCGAAAGATCCAGCGCAAGTGGCATGTAATTTTCGGTTTCGTTGCTGGCATAACCAAACATCATACCTTGGTCGCCGGCTCCTTGATCTTGTTTGTTTTGGCGTTCAACACCTTGGTTAATGTCGGCCGATTGCTCGTGGATGGCAGAGAGAACGCCACACGAATCGGCTTCAAACATGTATTCAGATTTGGTATAACCGATTTTGCGGATTACCTCACGACTAATTTTTTGTACATCCAGGTAGGTGTTTGACTTCACTTCTCCGGCTAAAACCACTTGTCCGGTAGTTACCAGCGTTTCACAGGCTACTTTAGCATCCGGATCCCAGGCTAAAAAATTATCAATTAGGGCATCAGAAATTTGGTCGGCCACTTTATCCGGGTGACCTTCAGAAACCGATTCAGAGGTAAATAAATAAGGCATAGTATTCCAGTTTTAGTACGTAATAAATTAAGTTGCAGAAAAATGGAATATTAAAGGAAGTGATAATACGTAGTCTTTTAGCACTTTTTTTAACGTGGTTGCAATCAACGCAAATCGATCCACTTTTTTGCATTGCAAAAGTATAACAATTTTTAAAATCTTAGATATTTGAACGTAATTTGTGGGCATTCGTTGAAACCAAAAACCTGTTCTTTTGAAAAAAACAGTTCTGTTCATCATTAACCCTATATCGGGAGGAAAATCAAAATTGCACGTGCCTGAGTTAATTGCTCAGAACCTAGATCTAGGTCAATTTGAGTATACATATCGGTTTACCGAAGGTGTGGGGCATGCACGTGAGTTAGCTAAAGAAGCTGTTCAAAAAGGTACTGATATTGTGGTTGCGGTAGGTGGCGACGGAACTATAAATGAAATTGCGTCTGTTCTTTCGGGCACCGATAAAATTTTAGGTATTATTCCGATGGGCTCAGGAAATGGGCTCGGAACCTCACTAGCCATTCCTTTTGATCTACCTAAAGCGATTGGGGTATTGAACCGCATGCAGGTAATGACCATCGACTCTGCCACACTGAATGGACATCCATTTTTTAATGTAAGTGGTATTGGTTTCGATGCGGCAATTAGTGCACGCTTTGCCCGGGATAAATCGCGTGGATTGTGGGGTTATGTCAGAAATACCATTGCTGAAATTATGCATTACCGCCCAAAATGGTACAAGTTGACCATTGACGGTATCGTGTACCATCGTCAGGCTTTTATGATTAGTTTAGCCAATTCTACCCAATATGGAAACAATGCACACATTGCCCCAGAAGCTTCACTAACTGACGGCTTATTGGATTTTTGTGTAATAAAACCATTTGGATTACACCTCTTCCCGGTTTTAGCCTATCGTTTGTTTAGCAAAACAGCACACCGCTCCAAATACATCGAAATTTTTAAGGCTCGTGAAATTAAAGTTGAACGAGATGAACCTGGACCTGTACATTTAGATGGAGAACCTGTGCAAATGGGCACTGAACTGCTCATCTCCCTCAAGCCGGCCACCTTAAAAGTAATTCACTAGTATGTCGAAAAAGTCGAAACAATGGGGTGGTATTATGTATTCCACCGATCCGGATTTTAGTTTTGAGCCTGAACAAGCGGAAACTCAGGAAACACTGCCTCCGCAGCAGCAGGATTTGCGGGTACAGCTAGACCGTAAACAACGCGGAGGTAAATCGGTAACCCTGATTACCGGTTTTATAGGTACAGATTCAGATTTGGACACTTTGGGTAAAAAACTTAAGCAAAAATGCGGCGTTGGAGGATCTGTGAAAGATGGAGAGATTTTAATCCAGGGAGATTTTTGCCAAAAAATCATCCAAATTCTTTTAGCTGAAGGGTATAAAGTGAAAAAAATTGGTGGTTGACCAAACTCCAATTTATTATTTTAACTCTCTTTAAATCAGCTGTTTGGATCTTAGTGTCTCGTTTACAATTAGTCCAAATTCAAACCATTTTTCTTTCGAAAACGTTTTAGTTCTTCCTAATTTTGGCGATTGTCTATAACCAAAAAACTCATTGATGAGTAAAATACCTATGAAAGCTCCCAATTTGGCCTACCTTGGTTTGCAAGGTCACAACAGTATTTTTTATCAACTCAGCCCCGAAGAATTAATTGAACATGCCATTAAAAATGGCGAGGGTAGTTTAGCCAGTTCTGGCGCTTTAGCCATAGATACTGGTGAGTTTACTGGTCGTTCACCCAAAGACCGCTTTATTGTTGCTGACGATATTACAGAAAAAGCAGTTTGGTGGGGCGATATCAATATAAAATTTGATGCTCAAAAATTCGATCAACTTCAACAAAAGCTTACTGCATATTTGCAGGATAAATCGATCTATGTTAGAGATGCCGCTGCTTGTGCGGATACGGACTACCGTTTAAGCATACGAGTAATTACCGAAAAGGCATATCAGAACTTGTTTTCCCATCATTTATTTATCAGACCAGAAGTTAATCAATTGGGTGAAACACCTGAATGGACCATTTTGGCTGCACCAGGTTTTACAGCTAACCCAGAAGTTGACGGTACTCGCCAGCACAATTTTGCCATCATCAATTTTACTAAAAAGATGATTTTAATTGGCGGAACGGGCTATACTGGAGAAATTAAAAAAGGTATTTTCTCTGTGCTGAACTTCTTGCTTCCGCACAAACACCAGGTTTTATCCATGCATTGTTCTGCCAATGAGGGTAAAGATGGGGATACTGCCATCTTTTTTGGTTTATCTGGAACCGGAAAAACCACCCTTTCTGCCGACCCTTCGAGAGATTTGATTGGAGATGATGAACACGGCTGGGGGGCGCAAACGGTATTTAATTTTGAAGGGGGCTGTTACGCCAAGTGTGTGGGCCTAACTGCTGAGAAAGAACCCGAGATTTTTAAAGCTGTAAAATTTGGATCCCTTTTAGAGAATATCAATTTCTTTGAGGGAACCCGTGACGTAGATTTTGACAATATTGAGAAAACCGAAAACACCCGCGTTTCTTACCCAATACATTATATTAGCCATGCCAAGCTTCCTTCTATTGGAGCTATTCCGAAAAATATATTCTTTTTAACTGCCGATGCTTTTGGAGTTTTGCCACCAATTTCACAATTAAGTCCGGAACAGGCCATGTATCACTTCATTTCTGGTTACACGGCCAAAGTAGCTGGTACCGAGGCCGGCATCAATGAGCCACAAACTACTTTTTCAGCTTGTTTTGGTAAAGCCTTTTTGCCGCTGCATCCTACAGCTTATGCCCAATTATTGGGTGAAAAGTTGAAAAAACACCAGGCTAAAGTTTGGCTGGTAAATACAGGTTGGACCGGTGGACCGTATGGAATTGGGCACAGAATGAAGCTTAGCCATACTCGTGCCATGATTACCGCTGCCTTATCCGGAGAACTTAGTCAGGTGGAGTTTGCAGAGCACCCCGTTTTTGGTTTAATGATTCCTAAAACTTGTCCGAATGTGCCTGCAGAACTACTTGATCCTAGAAATACCTGGACGGATAAACACGCATACGATCAAAAAGCAGCAGAATTAGCGCAAGCTTTTGTCAAAAACTTTACGCAGTTCGCTGATTTCGCCAGTGCCGAAATTTTATCGGCTGCACCGCGAGTTGCGGTATCCGCCTAAACCGCATGTTAAATTTTAGTTGCGATTTGGATTTCCCGAAAAAAATAGTTTTCATTGTGGAAGATTGTCTCAGATAATTTTTTCAGTAACAAAATTGCATACATTGATAATTGTTTATTGAAAATTATATCTTTGAAATCCGTTTTAAAAAAACTTAAAACCAATTAATTTATAATTCATCAAAACCAAAAACTAAAATTTAAAAAAATGGCAACCGCAACCAAAGCAACAACTGCTAAAAAAGAGAATTCTGGTTCAAACATTTTTGCTAGTATGTCTATCGTGATTTGCATCCTTGTAGGTGTAATCTTGTGGAAATTCGTAATGGGTAGTCCTGGTAACTTCGAAGGTGGAGATCCAGAAAATGGTCACCCACTTCCTGGTAACTATTTCGGAATGGTTTACAAAGGTGGTTACGTAGTACCTGTGTTAATGGGTTTATTCTTAATGGTTGTTGTATTCTCTTTTGAGAGATACTTTGTAATCAACAAAGCTGCCGGAAAAGGTAACGTTGATGCATTCGTTAAGAAAGTACAATCTTTATTAAGCGCTGGTAACATTGATAGCGCTATTGCAGAATGCGATAAACAAGAAGGTTCTGTAGCAAACGTGATCAAATCAGGTTTGAAAAAATACAAAGAAATGGAAACCGAAAAAGGCATGGATACTGAGCAGAAATGTTTAGCAATTCAAAAAGACATTGAAGAAGCAACTGCTTTAGAAATGCCCATGTTAGAGCAAAACCTTACTGTAATTGCTACTTTGGTTTCTATCGGTACCTTGATGGGTCTATTAGGAACAGTAACAGGTATGATCAAAGCGTTCTCAGCTTTGGCAACTGCTGGTGCTCCAGACCAATCTCAATTAGCAAACGGTATTTCTGAAGCCTTGATTAATACTGCAACTGGTATTGCAACTTCAGCTGTGGCTATCGTTATGTACAACTTGTTTACTTCTAAAATCGATAAATTGACTTATTCTATCGATGAAGCAGGTTTCTCAATTGTACAAACCTACGCTAGTACACACAAATAATAGTTTTTGATTTGATTTAGTCCCGGGATCCATTCTCGGGACTTCTTTTCAAAACGTTAAACAAGTACCGTTCAACAGCAAAAACATAAGTAATGCCTAAAGTAAAAGTTCCTAGAAAAAGCACTGCGATTGACATGACGGCCATGTGCGATGTGGCTTTCTTGTTGTTAACATTCTTTATTTTAACAGCAACTGCACGTCAGCCAGAGCCCCTGCCTGTTGATACCCCGGCTTCAACGGTAAAAATCAAATTGCCGGAAACCGATATCGCAACCTTAACTGTAGGTCAGGGAAAAATTTTCTTTGGCGTAAAAGGACAGCAGGTTCGCATCAACATGTTGGATCGCGTTGCTCAGAAATACAATTTGCAATTCACTGAAGATGAAAAACGTCGTTTTTCAGTAATCGAATCTTTTGGTGTTCCGGTAGGTAATTTAAAGCAATTAATTGCTTTGAGTGGCGATGAGCGTAACCAACCCGGTCTTCAAACAGGTATTCCTGCCGATTCTACAGACAATCAATTGAATGAATGGATTTTGGCAGCCCGTTATGCAACCAAAGAGTTAAATAACGCGGATCTTCGCTTTAGTATTAAAGGCGATTCGAGAGAAGAATACCCTGAAATCAAAAAGGTAATCGATATTCTTCAGAAGCAAAACATTAACAAGTTCAGCTTGATTACTTCATTAAGACAAGCGGAGCAGTAAAAATCGTAAACAATACAAAATATTAAACGATGGCAGAATTAGATACCTCCTCGGGTGGCGGGAAAAAAGGCGGGAAAGTCAGAAGTAAGAAGCAATCTACCCGTGTAGATTTAACCGCAATGGTTGACTTGGCTTTCTTGCTAATCACTTTCTTCATGCTAACTACCACCTTGGCGAAACCTCAGGCCATGGACTTGGCAATGCCTGATAAAGATAAAGACAAGCCAGAGTCTAAATTGGAAATTGCCGATAACCGTACCATGACCATCTTATTGGGTCAAAATAATCGTATTGAGTGGTATATGGGATTGGTGGATAATCCTAAAACTCCAACGGTTGATAATTATGGACGCAACGGCATCCGTAAAGCAATCATCGAGAAAATCAAAGAAGTACGAGGTATTACCGGAGATCCAAAAAAAGGCTTGATCGTATTGATTAAACCTAGTAAAAAATCGAACTACAGAAATTTAGTCGATATTTTGGACGAGATGAAAATCACTGGAGTGCCAACTTATGCGATAGTTGATATTACCAATCCGGAAATCGAGTTGATGAAACGCGACGGGATTTACGAATAAATTTTCGTAAATTGAGGTAAGATTTTAGAACATAGATTAACAGAAAAATAGAGATGTTAGAATCTAAATTAGATATTTTTAAACCTGAATGGCTCGAAGTCGTTTTCAACGGTCGTAACAAGGCTTATGGTGCTTACGAATTGCGTAAAGACAACCCTAAGACCACTACACGTGCCGTAATTACCGGAACAGTATTAATTGTTGTTTTGGTAACTGCTCCGATGGTCATCAGATACATTGCTGGAATTTTACCAGATGATTCCGAGCAATTTAAACAAACGGAGGTTGTTTTGGCCGCTCCGCCGCCAATTGATAAAGACACTCCTCCTCCGCCACCAGAACCACCAAAACCAAAAGTGGATCAGGTGCGTTTCCCACCTCCGGTAGTAGTACCGGCAGAAAAGGTACGTGACGAGGAGCCACCAACCGTTGAAGAATTGAAAAAAGCTGACCCTGGTCAGAAAACTATTGAAGGTGACCCGAATGCCGAAATCAAAATTGATGAGCCGGTAGGTAACTCTGAAGTAGTTGAAGATAACAGCATTGTGGATTTCTCTAGCGTTGAAGTAATGCCAGAGTTTCCAGGTGGCCAGTCAGGTTGGGGTAAATACTTACAGAAAAACATGAAGTATCCGCCAATTGCACGTGAAAACAACATTACAGGTCGTGTTATTGTGAGCTTCGTGGTAGAGAAAAACGGAGATTTGACCGATATCAAAGTGTTGAGAGGTATTGGTGGAGGTTGTGATGAGGAAGCAGTTCGCGTACTTAAAGCAGCACCAGCTTGGAGACCAGGTGTTCAAAATGGACGTAACGTGCGTGTAGCTTATACCATGCCAATTTTCTTCCAGTTAGCCGGACAATAATTCCATGTCAAAATATGTGAATGA
>Ga0078894_10000069_pt1 | contig 58615 bp, 48 predicted proteins | sample LauGreSu1BDMLBSD_2_FD_67506 | JGI IMG/M metagenome (GOLD analysis project Ga0078894, IMG submission 67506) | Freshwater lake microbial communities from Lake Michigan, USA - Su13.BD.MLB.SD (version 4) (version 4) | ecosystem: Environmental > Aquatic > Freshwater > Lake | place: Lake Michigan...
ATTTTTTTTGCTCTATCGTCAAAACTTCCAGCGCAACCTACCCAAAATAAAACTTCGGGTTGTTTGCCTTGAGCTAACATTTCGGCCATGGTTGGCACTACTAAATTTTCTGACATTGAATTAGTGTTTTAATTACTATATTAGTGTTGACCGTCGTCAAATACTTCTATGGTTACATCTTTAGGAATTAAATCGGTGAATTTACCTCTATAACGAGTTGCTTTTACCAAATGATTGTCAATCCAATGGTAGTTTCCACCTCTTGGTTTTCCAAATAAAATTCCGTGGTATTTAAATCCATGTTGTTTTAACCAACGCTCGGTATAATCTCTATGTTCTTCAGTTCGTGAAGTGAAAAAGAAAATAACATGACCTTCGTCATACCATCTATTCAAAGTGATTAATGCATCTGGATAAACTTCTGCGGTTAGCATTCTTTCTGGTTCTTCGTTTGGAATGTCATCGCAAACGGTTCCATCGATATCAATTAAATAATTCTTTACTCCTTCTGGTAAAACCGGACTTAATTGTTGTCCGTTTTCAGTAACTGTTTGTAAGGTTTTGTCTTGGTTTTCCATTTTCATTTTAAATTTAGTAGTTCACATTCATTGTAACAAATTCCCAAAGCCTCACAAATGGGAAATTATTGAGATTTATATTTATTTAAATTATTCTTCTTTCCAATTTAAACGATCCATTTGGTTGTACTGCCATGGAGCGCCATTATTTTCGATATTTGACATCATTGCATTTAAAGATTGAGGGGCAGCACTTTGCTCCATAACTAAGTAGCGACGCATGTCAATTATAATTGATAAGGGACTAATGTTTACAGGGCATTCTTCAACACATGCGTTACAAGAAGTACATGCCCAAAGTTCCTCTGTAGTAATGTAATCATTTAATAAAGAGATATTATCAGGAATAAACACCCCATTATTTTTATCAATATTTCTACCCACTTCTTCCAATCGGTCACGTGTATCCATCATGATTTTTCTTGGCGATAATTTTTTACCGGTTTGATTTGCCGGACAAGCTGAGGTACATCTACCACATTCGGTACAAGTGTAGGCATTTAGCAATTGAACCCAATTTAAATCGGTTACATCAGAGGCTCCAAATTTACTTGGAACCGCATATGCATCTACTGGAGCTGCTGCAAAAGGATCGGCATTTGGATCCATCATTAATTTTACCTCATTGGTAACGCTTTCTAAATTATCTAATTTCCCTTTTGCGTTTAAATCTGCGAAATAGGTATTGGGGAACGCCAATAAAATATGTAAGTGTTTTGAATAGTAGAGGTAGTTTAAGAAAATTAAAATCCCAATAATATGCAACCACCAAAATGATTTTTCTAGCATAATTACGCCACTTTCACTAATTCCGGAAAATATAGGTGCAATAAATTGGCTAATTGGATAAGATCCAACTGAGGTGTAATGAGCAACACCTGCTTGCTGCAAATAAAAATCGGCAGCGTTCATTAATAAAAACAAAGACATCAATACTACTTCAAAATATAAAATAATATTTGCGTCATTTTTCGGACTTCCAGCTAAATCAGAACTTATGAAACGTTTTAATTGGATGATGTTTCTTCGTGTCCAAAAAACTATTACAGCTACCAAAACTAAAACCGCAAGAATTTCAAAAGACCCAATTAAAAAATCATAAAAACCACCTAAAAATGAAAACACTCTATGGGTACCAAAAAGACCATCGATAATGATTTCTAGTAATTCCAAATTAATAATTACAAAACCAACATATACTATAATATGTAGTAATCCTGCAATTGGTCTTCGTACCATTTTAGATTGTCCCAAAGCAATCAAGGTCATATTTTTCCATCTTGCAGAAGGATTGTCTGAACGATCTATATCTTTTCCTAGCTTGATGTTTCTAATTAACTTTTTTACATTGATAGTAAAATAACCAAAACCTGCAGTTAATACTATGGCAAAGAAAATTGGCTCTAAATAACTAATTATGTTCATTACTTAATAGAATTTAATTTTTAATAGAATCAGAAACCGGAGCCTGATAAGGTTTATTTTTCTTTCCAAATACAGAAACATTAATGTAACGCGTTGGATTTAATCGTAAATCCTGCAACAACAATTCTAATTCTTTAGAAGTTTTATTCAAGTTACTATATAATGCATCATCTTTCAGCATTTTTCCCATTGTCCCTTTACCCGATTGTAGATCGGCCATCATTTTGTCTACATTAGCCAAAGTACTTTGTAAATTTTCTATAATTTGAGCCAGATTTTGTTTTTCTAAAGAATCGGATATTTTAGAAAAATTAGAAGTCATTTTATCAATATTATTCATTGAACTATTGATCTTCGTTTTATTGTCAGCCAAAATTGTATTAATTTGACCAGAAGCCTCTTTAAACTGAGCCAAGGTTTCATTTAAATTTTCTATACTCGCCTTTAAATTTTCTTTAGATTTTGCATCCAATACTTGATTAACATTTTCAAGCATGACATTGGCATTATCTAAAAGCTTGCTAATTTTATCCTTTAATGGCACAATTTGTTTAGCAACTTCATCAGTTAATCCTAATTTATTAGATGCGTGTAACGCATCACCTGAAACAGTTATCGCACCATCCTTACCAGGCAAAATAGCAATTTGTTTACCCCCAATTGGACTCGGAGCGTAAATTTCAGCAATGCTTGATTTTCTTATTGGAAAGTCTGAACTGATTTGCATTTCAACATTTACTTTTCCAGTAGCATTATCAATAGTTATTTTACTTACTTTACCTATATTCAATCCACTAATTGTTACAGGCGCCGAAACTGTTAAGCCTTCAACATTATCGTATTGAGCATGTAGAATTTTATATTTTAATAATAAATCAGTGCCTTTTAAATAGCTATAACCCCAAATGAATAGAACAATTGAAGCTATTACTAAGACTGCGGTTTTAATTTCCTTAGGTATATTCAAAATAGTATTGTTTATTGTTATTTAATGACATCTTTTAGACTCACTCTCTTCCCATCTTTTAATGCAATGATAAAAGCAGAATCATATCCTTTTGATACGGCTTCTTTTAATAATTTTTTTGCTTCTTCATAATTGGAAGTACTTCCATACATGTATATGTATAACGAGTCATGAGTACAGCTAATATTTTTCAACCCTTTGAAATTATCAGGTGTTAATTCTAATTTTTTTGGACTAGCAGAAATTTGAACTTTGAAAACTATCCCTTTTTCATGTTTATTATCATCAAATTTTTCTTCATTTTTCTTTTCAAATGTGTCCGATTTTTTTTTGTTATTACTATCCGTCGGAACTATATTATCAATTCTTTGTGACGGTTTTTCAGTTGGAGCTTCTATAGAATCACCTCCATCAAAGAAATCTTTTTTGTAACTTAATATTGCTTGTGCAATAGCTTCTGCAATTTCATTTTGCCCTTCTTCAGAATCTAGTTTTGCTCCTTCAATAGGATTTGAAATAAACCCAGTTTCAATTAAAACTCTCGGCATATAAGCTTTATGAAGTACCATGTATGGTGCTTGTTTTACTCCGCCTCCTCTACTCTTTTTTCCTAAATCTTGAACAAATCGATCTTGAATTTTTCCTGCCAATGCAATACTATTTTCAATAAACTCTTCTTGCATAATGGTCATCCCCAACATGGTTTCTGGTTTGTTAACATCAAATCCTTGGTATTTTTGTTTGTAGTCTTTCTCTAATGTTACAACCGAGTTTTCTCTCTTTGCAGCTTCCAAGTTGGAAGCATTTTTAGACATACCCATTACATAAGTTTCAGTTCCATCGGCTGCAGTATTCTTATTTGCATTACAATGTATAGAAACAAAAATATTAGCATCAGCTCTATTTGCAATATTGGCGCGCTCAATTAAATCAATAAAAATGTCAGTTTTTCTTGTATAGATAACATCAATATTTGAATTTCGTTCCAATATCTTACCAACTTTTAATGTTATAGCTAAATTTATATTTTTTTCTATATGTCCATTATAAACTGCACCATAATCATGATCTCCATGACCAGCGTCTAATGTTACTTTAAAATTATTTGCCTGCGCGAAAACCATTGTCGAGTAAAAAACAAACAAGACAACAAGAGAATGTTTAAATAAATATTCGTTCCTCATTTTTATAAAAGTTAATATAAATTAAAACTGCAAGGTTTTAAAATTATTATTTGACTATTTTTGACCAGAATTTATATGTAAGTTTGGCTTGCCAAAAAGCGAACCATATTTTACAAAAATAGTATTTAAACTTTTGCATACAAACTTATTTTATATCGTTTTATCAGCATACTTCCTAACAATTGGGAACCATTCCTTATTAGGTCAAGAAACAAAAAAAACGACTACTAGTTTTCCCGCTAAAAATCAAACTATTAAGCCGGATATTCCTCCAACAAACAATAATGTAAAGGTTGAAAAAATTGACACAATAAAGGTAGATTCAATAAAGAAAGTTAAGTCTGTATTAGAAGGAAAGGTAAAATATAAAGCTAAGAAATATGCTAAGTTTGATCAAAAGAAAAAATTAATTACTTTGGAAAATGAAGCGGAATTAAATTACCTTGATTACAATTTAAAAGCCGGTATAATTGTTTTTGATTATCAAAAAAATGAAGTTTATGCCGGTCGACTAAAAGATTCTGCTGGAAATTACATACAAATACCTAAATTCACTCAGGGGTCAAATATTATTGAACCGGATTCAATTCGATTTAATTATAAAACTAAAAAAGCCCTAATTTGGAATTCAAGAACCTCTCAAAATGAATTAAATATAAAAGCTAAAATCTCTAAAAAAGAAAACGACTCTATATATTTTATGAAAGGTGCACGTATTACCTCTTCTAAAGATATTGACGATCCAGAGTTTTATTTTTTAGTAAATAAAATGAAGTTTGTGCCTGGTAAAAAAGTGGTTCTTGGCACAACAAACTTATGGATTGAAAATGTACCAACACCCATTGCCTTGCCATTTGCCTATTTTCCGATTACCCAAGAAAGTCAATCTGGAATTATTCCTCCAAGTTATGGTCAAAGTAATGAAAGAGGATATGCATTACAAAATGGTGGATATTATTTTGCATTAAGTGATAAATACGATTTAGCAGTTCTAGGGGATTATTATACAAATGGCAGCTATGCTGCTCGATTTGAATCTAATTATGCCAATAAATATAAATTTAATGGGCGCGTAAACATTCGATTTGAAAATCTAATAACTAGTGAAAGAGGATATCCAGATTATGCAAAAAGTAAGATTTATAACATTCAATGGTCACATAGTAAAGATCCTAAATCAAATCCTAACTCAAGATTTGCTGCATCTGTAAATTTAGGAAGCAGTCAATATTTTCAACAATCTATTAACCTAGCAAATATTGGATCTAATTTAAATAATACATTAAGTTCATCTATATCTTATTCAAAAACAATAAATACTATTCCGCAAATAAACTTTTCGTTAACAGCAACTCATTCTCAAAACTCACAAACAAATCAAATTAACATGACCTTGCCTTCATTACAAGCAAGTGTTGACAGAGTTTATCCACTGGTTGGGAAAAATGGAATAAAAAAAGGTTTTATAAAAAATATAAATTTACAATATAATCTAAGGGGTGAAAATCAAATTAATACTACTGACGAATTTTTCTTTAAAAAGGAAATGTTTTCTAGAGCTAAAGTAGGATTTCAACATAGTATCCCATTAAATACCAACTTTAAGCTATTTAAATATTTTAGCGCATCTACTTCTCTAAATTACAATGAAGTTTGGACTTTAAATACCATTAGAAAAGAATTTTCTACATCTACAAATTCTGTAATAAATACTGATGTAAATGGTTTTGATTCATTTCGAACTTATTCAGTATCAAATAGTTTGACAACCAATATTTATGGTACTTTTAATTTTGGAAGTACTAAAAAAATACAATCTATTCGTCATGTAATGCGTCCTTCAATTAGTCATTCCTATACACCTAGTTTTGAAAAATACTATGATACTTATGCAATGGATGCTAGCGGTAGAACTGCACAATATACTCGTTTTGAAACAGGAATATATGGAGCACCAGGAATAAACTATTCAAACAATATTGGAATAAATATAAATAACACCTTTGAAGCAAAAGTTAGAGATAAAGATTCTACAAAAACAGAACCAAAGAAAATAATGTTGTTAAATAATTTAAATTTAACAACAAGTTATGATGTTTCTTCCGATTCATTACGATGGTCTCCAATGCGATTAAGTGGAGGAATAATGTTGTTTAAGCAAAAGATGAATATTAACTTTGCTTCTACCTTAGATCCTTATGCTCTTAGTAAAGATAACAAAACTCGAATCAATTCATTTAATATTGATGAAGGCGGGAATTTATTCCGAATGACTAGTGCAAACATGACCATTAATTATTCTGTTTCGAGCTCTAATGATGATAAAAGCAAAAAGAATATTCAAGGGGCCATAAATGGTGGTCGAGATGATGATTTATTTGGAACCAATACCGAAATAAATGATAATAGAAATAATCAATTTGCTAATGATGACAGTGAAGACGATGGTTTTACGGGCTTTTATAATGCCAAAATTCCATGGGATATGACTTTTGCTTATTCAATTACTTACTCAAATAACTTTGATGAAAAGAAAATTGTAAGTAATTCTGTAATGATCTCTGCAAATACCGACTTAACACCTAGATGGAAAATAGGTGTTTCAACAGGATATGACTTTGTAAGAAAAGGTGTGACTTTTACTCAATTTAGATTAAATAGAGATTTATTAAGTTGGAACATGAGTTTTAATTGGTCACCATTTGGACAATCCTATTGGGGCTTCTTTATTGGTATTAAAGCAAGTGTACTTAGTGACATTAAATGGGATAAACGAAATCAATCGGATCGTGTTTTAAGATAAAAATATATATGAAAAAAATTATAAATACAGCTAAAGCCCCTGCGCCAATTGGACCCTATAATCAAGCAATATTAATTGGTAACACATTATATACTTCTGGTCAAATTGCATTAAATCCAATTTCAATGAAACTAGTTCTTGATGATATTGAAACTGAAACATTTCAAGTAATGCAAAACTTGAAAGCAGTTCTTGATGCTGCTGGCATGTCATTTGATAATGTTGTAAAATCTACTATCTTCATTACGAACATGAATGATTTTACCAAGATAAATACTGTTTACGGTAAATTTTTTGATGAAAATTCGGCTCCCGCTAGAGAAACTGTTCAAGTTGCTGGACTTCCAAAAGGAGTCAATGTTGAAATTTCAATGATTGCTATTTTGTAATTGAACTATTATTTTCATAAAAAAACCTGATTACAAATCAGGTTTTTTTATTATTTATTCATAATGTGATAGGCTATTAATCCATCAATTGGTCTTCGTAAAACATTACCAATTTTTATGTTGTGTTTTGTTAATATTTGTTCTAATTCTTCTTTTAAATAAAAAGCTATAGAACCAATAAAATGAACTGGAACCTCTGTATAATTTTCAAATTGCATAATATAATTTTCTACAAATTCTTCCATTTCTGCATAAATATACTTTTTACAAAAATCGGTGTCTTTGTGTTTGATCAAAAACTTTGCAAAGGTTGCTAAATAGGCATTTGGATTGGGCTCCTTGTATAAATTATTTTTAATAAAATCTGCATCTAAATTATATTCTTCTTCAAATTCTAGGGCCAACTCTCTTGGCATTTTATTAAAATAATAACCTCTTAATAAATGACGACCAAAACGATTACCAGAACAATCATCCATAGCAATGTAACCTAAAGATTGAACTTTTTGATGTAATATTTTACCATCATAATAACTGCAGTTAGAACCTGTTCCAAGTATACAAACTATAGCTTTTTCGTCTTTTGGGGTTGTTGCATAAACTGCTGCAAAAGTATCTTCATGTACAGAAATTATTGCATTAGTAAAATATTCTTTAAATACATTACTAAGAAAATCTTTCATCCTATCAGTACCGCAACCGGCACCATAAAAGAACAAATGAGTTGCTTTATCTTTATTGTGGGAGATATCAAATTTATCTTCTAAGCGAGATATAATTTCTTCTTTATCTAAAACTTCAGGGTTTAAACCAAGGGTTTGTGTTGTGAATAGAACTTTTCCTTTTTCGTCAATTGCAATCCAATCGGCTTTTGTAGAGCCGCTATCTACTAATAATTTCATCGGTTTGGTATTTTTAATTATAAAATCCCGCTACAATAATAAATTGAAGCGGGATTTTATTTTATATTACAAGCTAGCGATATGAACTGATAAATCAATTAATTTACTTGAATATCCATATTCATTATCATACCAAGAAACTAGTTTGAAGAACGTTGAATTTAAACCAATTCCAGCAGTTGCATCAACGATTGAAGTTCTTTTGTCCGAAATAAAATCTTGAGAAACTACCGCATCTTCAGTATATCCTAAAATACCTTTCATTTCATTTTCTGAGGCTTTTTTCAACACTGCCATAATTTCTTCGTACGAAGTTTCTTTAGCTACTTTCACTGTTAAATCAACAACTGAAACATCGGCAGTTGGAACACGGAAAGACATTCCGGTTAATTTTCCATTTAAATCTGGAATTACTTTACCCACCGCTTTTGCAGCACCTGTTGAGGATGGAATGATATTTATGCTTGCAGCACGTCCGCCTCTCCAATCTTTTCTAGATGGTCCATCAGCAGTCATTTGTGTAGAAGTTGTAGCATGAACTGTAGTCATTAATCCTTCAACTATCCCAAAATTATCATGAATTACTTTAGCTAATGGAGCCAAGCAATTGGTAGTACAAGAAGCATTTGAAACTACTTTATCTGATGCTTTTGCTGTTAAGTGATTTACACCCATAACAAACATTGGAGCATCTGCAGATGGAGCCGAAATGATTACTTTTTTTGCCCCACCTTTAATGTGTTCATTTGCTGTTTCGATTGTTGTAAATATACCCGTACATTCAGCTACTACATCAACACCTACTTCATTCCACTTTAAATCAGCTGGATTTCTTTCGGCTGTGATACGAATGTTTTTGTCATTAACATAAAGTTTTCCATCTTTAACTTCAACTTTACCTGCAAAACGACCATGAACTGAATCATATTTTAATAAATAGGCTAAATGATCTACATCTAATAAATCGTTTATTGCAACTACTTCAACATTATCTCTATTGAACGATTCTCTAAAAACTATTCTTCCAATTCTTCCGAATCCATTGATTCCTAATTTAACTTTTGACATTTTATTTTACTTAAGGCAATTACATTGCCGGTTATTATTAATTAGTTTAATTTAAGTGGTCATTATATCGGATACTCTAAGTAAATCTTTATCAATTTCAGAAGATCCTTTAATTGCTTGTTCTAAAGGAGTTAAAGCAACTTTATCATTTAACAATCCAACCATAAAATTAGTTTTTCCTTCAATAATTGATTCAACAGCTTTAACACCAAGTCGACTTGCTAATACTCTATCAAAACAAGATGGAGATCCTCCACGCTGCATATGACCTAATACTGAAACTCTGATATCATATTCTGGTAAATTTTCTTCGATATAATCTTTTAATTCAAATACATTTTTACCTATTTTATCTCCTTCTGCAATGACTACAATACTTGAAGATTTCCCTGATGCTTTACTTTTTTGTAATGATTCAAGTAGTCGTTCTAAACCTAAGTTTTCTTCTGGAATTAAAATTTCTTCAGCTCCTGCGCCTATGCCAGCGTTTAAAGCAATATGACCTGCATCTCTTCCCATAACTTCAACTAGAAATAAACGGTTGTGCGAACTAGCAGTGTCTCTAATCTTATCAATACAATCAACAACTGTGTTTAATGCGGTATCAAAACCTAAGGTATGGCTGGTACCAAATATATCATTATCGATTGTTCCTGGAATTCCCATTACTGGAAATCCATATTCATTATTAAATATTTCAGCTCCTGTAAAACTTCCATCTCCACCAATAACAACAAGTGCTTCAATACCTGCAGCAGATAAATTGTCGAATGCTTTTTTTCTGCCTTCAGCACTCATAAATTCTTTGGATCGTGCAGATTTTAAAATGGTACCTCCTTTATTAATTATATTATTTACTGATCTAGGCCCCATTTCTTTAAAATCTCCTTCAATCATACCTTGATAACCTCTATATATACCAATACATTCAATATTATGATAAGCACAGGTACGAACTACAGAGCGAATAGCTGCATTCATTCCTGGTGAATCTCCACCTGAAGTAAGTACACCTATTTTTTTTATCGTATTTGACATATTTTTATGTTTTAAAATGTAAAATTAGCAAAGAATATGGATATAAAATACCATATTATTAAATGAACCCTATTATCAATATAATTCAATCGTTTTCGTTGATAAGTTTTAAGTTATCAAGAAATATTTATTTCTAAACATTTAATTTTCCTCTTGTTTACCTTCCTTATTAATTTGGTTTTGGAAACTAGTTTTTTTTGGTTTTGAATTTCCATTTTCCATATTGATGTAATTTGGTAAAATTTGAGATGACTCCGGAGTTACATTTGGCTTTTCTTTATATTCTCTATCAACTTTTGTATTTTTGCAAATCTTATTTACCAATTCTTTAAAAGTATCAAAATCTACCTCATAAGAAACTCCAGCTCCTTGGGTATAACCTATACCTTGACCAATATAATTAATATCATTTTCTTTATTAAAGACCCTCAAATTTAATGTTCCGTCTTCATTTACTCGGTATTGCATTTCAAAATTACCAACAATAGCAGTTTCAGTAACACCTCCGGTAGGTACACCTACTCTACCATTTATTGTAATTCGTTCATTTATTTGAGTTGAAATATTTGCTACAACTCTTCCATCTGTTGGTCTTAAAGTGGTTTTATCTGCGGGAATATAACTCACATCCATATTCATTTTTCCATCTTTATTGTTAAAAATATCTCCAAACATGGACGCTGCTTTTTCATAAAAACTATTAGTTACTTGTGATTGACTAAAACCTTCTTGACTTAAAAATCCACCTGTAGAAAGAAGATAGAGGGCTTGAGTTTGTCTAATGTCTTTATCGCCAAGTTTAGTTTCAATTTCAGATTTTAACACTGAACTTACATTTGGAAAATTAATTGTAAAATCGGGTTCTGGATTCGTAATTGTTCCTTTTAATCCAATAATTACATCTACAGGAATAACTTTGTTAAAAGAGGCATTTTCAATTAATACTGCAGGATTTGCTGTAATGTTTGTTGAAACTGCTTCTAAGTTTAATATTGCTTTATATGGATTTCCTTCCCAAACTATGGATCCGTATTTTTTAACTGTAAATTGTTTGTCAATTACTCCTCCATATTTAAAATTATAAGAACCCTCCCAAACTTGAAAATCTCCAAACATTTCAAATTTTCCTAGTGTGTTAATACTCATGTTTAAGGTTCCTTTTCCTTTTCCTTTCATTCCATGTTTCGAATCTTTATTTAGAATAACTTCAATATTTGCATTAGGTTCAATTGCAAATTCAAAATTCATCTGAAGTCCGTTGTAATTTCTAATAAACTCTGTTTCTTTATTTATCGTTCCGTATTTTTCTCCTTTAGTCAAATAATGAATAAAACTATTATCACTTAACGAACTTGCATCATTAATTGGAATTTTCACATCTGTCCCATTTCCAGATTTAGCATTTACATTTATAGATAAGCCACTTGTTGGTCCTTTTATTGATGCATTTCCATTAATAAATGCTGTACCATAATAAGCAACATCTTCATGATCTATTGTATTTAATGCTAAAATTCTGTCAGAATCAATAGTTAAATCTAATTCCCAATCTTCAAATTGTTTATGTTTTATAAAACCTTTTAAATTACCTACTGTGTTAAATTTAGAATCACTAATTTGAGTTGGATCGACAATAAACTTATTTTTGGTAATCTCTACAGATGAATTATCTTTAATTTTATAATCCACGTTTAAATAAGGAATTGATAATCCTGCATTATCAACAAATAATTTACCAGAATAATTAATATCATTCACATTGCCATTTATTCTTGCTTTTCCTGAAGCATAACCTCTAATTTTTGAAACTACATCACCTCCTAAATTACTTAAAATTCCTAGATTGAATTTTTGAAAATCTAAATTCAAATCCATTAATGTTTTATTATCTACAATTTGTAAATTTCCAATTGCACTAAATGATTTAAAGTTGTTATTTTCTATTTTTGAATCAATATCGAATTTAGAAAAATCTTCATTTCCTTTAATATTAAGATTCATTTTACCCAATGCATTTTGATTAATTTGAAGATCATTAATAGATAAAGTTGCAGTTGGTTGATATACAGAATTATTTTGCTTTAAATAGATTTCACCATTTACAAATCCATCAAATATAAATTGATCGACAGTTGGGGTAATTTTATTTAAATTGACATTATTAAATGCTAATGCTAAATCTTTATTTTTTGAACCACTAAGCATTCCATTTAATTTCATTGATTGGTTTTCATGAGAAATTATTATATCGTCAAATGAAAAGGTCTGTAAATTCTTATCAAAAATAATTTTATTATTATCATTACTAGTTTCATTTATATACCAGCTAAAATTCTTAAACATTAAATCAGATTTATGAAAACCTATAATATTTTTATTATTTGAATCAATTGTATGATAAAGATTTAAATTAAAATAATCTTCTCCTTTTTCTCCACCCTTAAATTCAGTTCTAAAGGCCAAAGTATCTTTAGAAGTAGCATTAATTAATGAAAAGTCTCTAATTTTGTATTGTTTAGTTAGAATACTATCCGATTGAACATATGTATTGTATAAAGGATTATTGTTATCTATTTCTATTTTAAAATTATCCATATGAACATTAAATGCATTCACTGTATTTGAAGAAAATTTTAATTTAAAATCATTCGTATCTCCAGTTATTTGACCATTTAAAATTGCATTTGAATCCAAACTAATATTTGGATTTAATATTTCTACTATTTCATTAAATTGAGAAAAATTAAATTTTAAATATTGTCCTTTCTTTAACAAGTGTGGCTTGTAATTTGTATATAAGCTTCCTATTGAATTTTCAAGCATTTTTTGAATTTGTGAAAATTCAAATTTTCCTTGAATTTTACCATTTAGCTCTTTTGAAGAATTTAGAGTAATTACATGTTCTCCATTAATTTCTGTGGAACTTGCCATTAAATTATCAAAGAAATATAAATCTTTTGAGTTTTGATAGGATGAGTTAGAAACAACAACATTTCCATTCATTGCGTCTAAATTATTACCTGACAAATTAATCTTTACATCTCCCTTAAAAACAGAAACGGAATCTTGTATAAAATGTAATCGATTTAAATTGGCATAATCAACTTTTGCATGAAAATCATAATTTCTATCTGGTTTTGAAAAATCAACTTTACCGTCAAAGTCCAAAAATAAATTAGGATCGTTTACATTTATTTTACCATTAAAAAAAGGTTTTTTAATAGATCCATTAGCAATAATATTTTTATAATTATAACCGTTATAAGTAAAGTTTTGAATGTTTCCAGAGAATTTAGTATCTAAGTATTTTTCAATAAATCCTTTACCTTCAACTTTAGATTGCAACGTTGCAATTCCTAAATCACTTCTATTTAAAAAGCTACCTAAATTAAAATTATCTAAATTTAATGTCCCGTTGTAAGAGGCATTATCAATTGTATTCAAATTAGAAATTAGTAATTTAGAACTTAATCCACCTAATTGTGTTTTAATTACTACATCAGCATCCACACTCGTTTCAGTCACATGGGTTTTGCCTATTAAAGTAAACTGCCCTAATTTTTTTAGGGAAATTGGCAAATTCTCACCCAAAACATTAGGCAATAGTGCAATTAAATTGTCATAATTTGAGGTTACTTTAGTAAAATTACCAAGCATACTAAAATCACCTTTTCCTTTTTTTGTAAATATATTTTTAAAAGTTACGTTACCTGTGATTAAAGTGTTTTTTGCATCTTTTAAATATAATTTTTTGAAGGTAAAGTTATTTAAAGGACCAACAATATTAGAGCTTAAAGTAAATTGTTGGTTTTTACCTAATTCATTATAAAAACATCTTAAATCGTTAGATGATAACGTGGCGTTTTTTGTAGAAATCAAAAAGATTACTTTATTGTTGAAATCTGCAAAATCTTTTCTGTTGTATTTTAAAATGACAGATCCTTTAAGATTTGATTCAGCAGTTTTTAAAACTAAATTTTCTAAACGAATATTCTTTTTGGTATAAGTAAATTTTGATCTAAGATTTTCAACAAACAATCCTCTGTGATCCAAAAATGACATGGCATCTATTTTAGTGTATACATTCGGACCTTTAATTTTAAAATCTGAAACTACAGCATTAATCTTTGTAAAATCAACATCTAAAGGTATTTCCCTGTTATAATCAATTTCTCTAAATCTACAATTATTCAAGGTCAGCTTTTGAGATGTCATTAAAAATTCTCCAGATGATGGGCTTCCATCATCAAAAGCATCTATAAATTTATCTAAATTTGTGTCGTAATCCCCTTTGTAGGTTTTAACATTAACAAATAATTGATCTGCAGTAAGCTTTCCAAAAATAAAATTTCCATCAAGTAGCGATTTAGAATCTAAAACACTTGTAATTATTCTGTTAGCATAAATTAATGTGTCTTTTTTCTCATCTTTGATTAAAACTTTTTTCAATTGAACGTTTCCAAAAAGGGTTATTTCAACCTGATCCACATAGATATTGGTTCCGTATTGTTTGTTTAGTTTTTCAGTAAAATAATGGGCGATTTTGGTTTGAACAACAGGCAATGAAAGAGCGATACCTAGTGATAATAAAAGTAACAAAAGCGCCATTACTGAGCGAATTGCTATTTTTTTCAAAGAATAATCACGAGTATTGGTTGTTTTTTCTTTCAAAATTTGTTTCAATTTGAAATATCAAATAATAACGAAAATATAGAAAAAATCTTACATTTCATTGACATTTCTAATTCTGTAAAAAACAAAAAGTAACTCTGCTATTGGTGAAAACCCTTTAAAATAGTTACTTTTGTAAACGATGTAAAAATAATCGTTTTATGCCGGTTAATCAAATAATATTCAAAAATTGTGCCTAATGTCTAACAATGCTGTTTACATTCTTGCGATTGAAAGTTCCTGTGATGATACAGCTGCAGCTGTTTTAAAAAACAATGTAGTCTTATCAAATGTGGTGGCAGGTCAAAAAATACATGAAGAATACGGTGGTGTCGTTCCCGAACTGGCATCAAGAGCACACCAACAAAATATTGTGCCGGTAATAGACAGTGCATTAAAAAAAGCAGGTATAAAGCTCAATACCATTAATGCTATTGCTTTTACTCAAGGTCCGGGATTGATGGGTTCGTTACTTGTTGGAACGTCATTTGCAAAATCCTTAGCATTGGCTTTGAATATTCCATTAATTGCAGTTAATCACATGCACGCGCACATTTTGGCACATTTTATTGATGAAGATGGCTACGACAAACCCAATTTTCCATTCATCGCCTTGACCATTTCGGGTGGACATACCCAAATTGTGAAAGTTTCTAGTTTTTTTGAGATGGAAATTATTGGTGAGACTACCGATGATGCTGTGGGTGAAGCTTTTGACAAAACCGCAAAAATCCTTGGACTACCCTACCCAGGAGGTCCGTTAATTGATAAATTAGCTAAAGAAGGGAATCCAAAAAAATACACATTCACAAAACCTAAATCGCCTGGATTAAATTTTAGTTTCTCCGGACTAAAAACTCAAATCTTGTATTTCATACAGAGGAATATGGCTGAGAATCCAAATTTCATTGAAGAAAATAAAGCCGATATTTGTGCTTCAATTCAGTTTACCATTATTGAAATATTAATGGATAAATTAAAATTGGCTGTGGCCGAAACAGGAATAAATCAAATTGCCATTGGCGGTGGAGTTTCAGCAAACTCCGGAATTAGAGCTACTCTAAAAGATGCGGAATCAAAATATGGCTGGAAAACATTTATCCCTAAGTTTGAATATACCACAGATAATGCAGCAATGATAGGAATTGTAGGTTATCAAAAATATTTAGAAAATAAATTTAACGATGCTGGAGTAGTTTCTAAAGCACGAATTGAGTTTTAATATGCAATTATTTTATAATCCGAATATTAACGAACAGGCTACTTCTTTTATTTTCGATAAAGAAGAAAGCAAACATATAATTAAAGTATTACGAAAGAAAGAAGGTGATATTTTACACGTAACCAATGGTTTAGGTTTTCTATTTACAACTGAAATCTCTTTAGCTAGCGATTCTAAATGTACCATTAAAATTCAATCCTTCACAAAGCAAGAAACACCAAAATTTAATTTACATCTTGCAGTTGCCCCAACCAAAATGAACGAGCGCTATGAGTGGTTTTTAGAAAAAGCAACCGAAATTGGAATTCAGGAGATCACCCCAATAATTTGCGATCATTCGGAACGAAAAATAATTAAAACAGAACGTTTTCAAAAAATTATAGAATCTGCAATGAAGCAGTCTTTGCATTATTATATTCCAAAATTAAACGATCCTGTTCTGTTCAAAGACTTTATCAAAAAAGACATTTCCGGTAGTAAATTCATTGCTCATTGTGAAGAATCGGATAAAAAAACATTAAAATCTAATATCATTCCGAACACCGATACCACCATATTAATTGGCCCAGAGGGTGATTTTTCTGTTAAAGAAATTGAAATGGCTTTGAACGCTAAATTTATTCCAATATCTTTGGGTGGAACTAGACTAAGAACCGAAACTGCAGCAATTGTAGCATGTCATAGCGTGGTTTATGCAAATGAATAAAATATGAAGAGTAAACTAACTATACTTGTATTTTTAATTTCAATAATTGGATCTTCTCAAGAAATTGCCTTATTAAAATATAATGGTGGTGGAGATTGGTATGCCAACCCAACATCACTTCCTAATTTAATTAAATTTTGCAATCAAAACATCAATACAACCATAAAAAACAAACCTGCAACAGTTGAGCCAGGAAGTCCGGATATTTTCTCTTATCCTTATATACACGCAACCGGACATGGAAATATTTTATTTAATGATAGCGAAATTCTTAATCTAAGAAACTACATGCTTTCTGGTGGGTTTCTGCATTTTGATGATAATTATGGATTGGATGAATATTTAAGAAGAGAGATTAAAAAAATATTTCCGAATTCAAATTTGGTTGAAATTCCTGCTACTCACCCTATTTTTCAAAAGCCATACTCTTTCCCTTCTGGAATTCCAAAAATTCATGAACATGACGGAAAACGACCTCAAGCATTTGGAATTTTCGAGAACAACAGACTAATTTTGTTATACACCTATGAATGTGATTTAGGCGATGGCTGGGAAGACGCAGAGGTAAATAACGACCCAAAAGAAGTAAGAGATAAAGCACTTAAAATGGGGGCTAATATTCTTAATTATATTTTCAATAACTAATGGAAAATCGTTCCAAGTTATTACTTTCCGAAGTTCAAGAATTTATTATCAAGAACACCGATCAGGATGTTTCGAAATTATCATTTGCAAAAAATCCATTTCCTGAAATCGATTATAAAACCGTACTAAACCAAATAGCAGCCCGGAATAAAAGCAAAAACAAACTTCCAACGTGGTACAATTGTTTCAATTGTATTTACCCAAATAAAGTTTCAATTGAACAAACATCTTCTGAAATTACTGCCCAATATAAATCGGAAATAGTAAGTGGAGAGTCTCTTATTGATTTATCAGGAGGTTTTGGAGTTGATGATTATTATTTTGCAAAAAAAATAAAGCAGGTCTACCATTGTGAAATTAATACGGAGTTATCAGCAATTGTAAAACACAATTTTGAACAATTAGAAGTTTCAAATGTTTTATGTATTGCAGGTGACAGTTATGAGACGCTAAAAAATCTCAATCATCAATATGATTGGATTTATATAGACCCTTCAAGAAGAAATGAAGTTAAAGGTAAAGTTTTTATGTTGAAAGATTGTGTGCCGAATGTACCCGAACTTCAAAGTTTCTATTACCAATACTGTTCGAAAATAATTATTAAAACAGCACCATTGCTGGATATATCGGCTGGTTTAAGCGAACTACAAAATGTAAAAAATATCCATATTGTTGCAGTAGAAAATGAGGTGAAGGAACTACTATGGGAACTGCATAGTGATTATAACGATGCTCCAAGTATTAAATGCATTAATTTCAATAAAGAAAAAAAGGAAGTATTTGAATATCGATGGAATTCTGAAATTGACATTAACTACACATTGCCTAAAACCTATTTATATGAACCAAATAGCAGCCTACTTAAATCAGGTGGTTTCAATCACATAGCAAGTCAATTTTCACTAGAAAAGCTACATGTAAATTCACATTTATATACTTCTGATAATGTAATTGATTTCCCAGGAAGAGTTTTTAAAATTGATACTATTTTAAACTATTCCAAAAAAGAAATTAAAGAATTTATAGAAAATAAAAAAATGAATGTTACCGTTCGTAATTTTCCAGAAAGTGTTGAATCATTAAGAAAAAAATTGAAAATTAAAGACGGTGGTGATCAATATTGTTTTTTCACAACAGACCTAAACAAAAACAAAATAGTGTTACTTTGCACCAAAATTATTACCCAATGAAAAAAATTATATACCTTATCGCTTTATTTATTACAATACCTTCATTTGCTCAAACAGACTGCGAATACAGCACCAATGTAAAAGATAGTGTGGGCAGCTATAGATCAACAATTGACTATGTTATAAATGAAAAAGTTTTTGGTAACAGCCAAACTTCCATTTTCTTTTCTTTAATAAATGCCGATGGGATGCCTTCTTTAAACATGCAAATGATTCAAAAAAGTGCTGATTTTATTCCAGCAAAGTGCTTAGATAAATCGTCAAAAATATATCTACAATTGCAAAATGGAAAAATTATTACGTTAATTGGTTTAGATCAAGAAACTTGTGGTAATGCTGTAAGAAACAATAAGGAAAACTGCAGAATATTAAGTGCCTATTTTCTATTCTTGAAAGACACAATGGAAGAATTAAAAAAATCACCAATATCTATTATTAGAATAAAATTCGCTGGAGAGACCATAGATTATGTAGCCAAAGAAACTTTAGTTTCTGAAGTAGATAAAAAAACCTACCACCCCGATCATTTTTTCATGGATTATTTAAAATGTATTGAATAAATAAAAAAGAAACCCGCTAAGTTTAGCGGGTTTCTTTAATAATGAATCGTGAAATTACACGTGCAATGCTCTATTGTCAGTTGCTGCTAGTGCAGCTTCTTTTATTGCTTCTGCAAATGTAGGATGCGCATGTGACATTCTAGAAATATCTTCAGCAGATGCTCTAAACTCCATTGCAGTAACTGCTTCGGCAATTAAATCGGCGCAACGAGCACCAATCATGTGCACTCCTAAAACTTCATCTGTTGAAGCATCAGCAAGAATCTTCACAAATCCATCAGTATCTCCACCTGCACGAGCTCTTCCCAAAGCTTTGAAAGGAAAACTTCCCGCTTTGTAAGCTACTCCGTCTGCTTTTAATTGCTCTTCTGTTTTACCCACAGCGGCAACTTCTGGCCAAGTATAAACTACTCCCGGAATTAAATTATAGTCAATGTGTGGTTTTTGACCTGCTAAGATTTCGGCAACCATAGTTCCTTCTTCTTCCGCTTTATGAGCTAACATGGCTCCACGAACCACATCTCCAATTGCATATATATTAGAAACACTAGTTTGTAAATGATCGTTTACTTCAACCATACCTCTTTCTGAAAGCTTCACTCCTGCTTTATCTGCATTCAATCCATCAGTATATGGACGACGACCTACAGCAACCAAACAATAATCTCCTTCTAATGAAATAGTTTCTCCTTTAGCATTATCAGCTTGAATAGTAACTACTTTTCCTTTTCGAGTAACCGATTTTACTTGGTGCGAAGTATAAAATTTCATTCCTTGTTTTTTCAAAACTTTGGTCAATTCTTTAGATAGACCTGCATCCATACCTGGAATAATACGATCCAAATATTCAACAACTGAAACTTGTGCTCCAAGTCTTAAATAAACTTGTCCTAATTCAATACCAATTACTCCACCACCAATAATTACAAGATGTTTAGGAACTTCAGGTAATTTTAATGCTTCCGTAGATGTAATAATTCGTTCTTTATCTAATTTAATAAAAGGTAAAGTTGATGGTTTTGAACCTGTTGCAATGATTATATTTTTTGCTTCAATTGTTTCAGATGTTCCATCTGCTTTAGCTATGGCAACATGAGTAGCATCTACAAAAGATCCCAAACCTTCAAAAACTGTAATGTTATTTTTGTCCATTAAAAACTTAACACCACCACTCGTTTGATCTACAACTGCTTGCTTGCGCGCAATCATTTTCTCTAAATTTACTTTTACTGCTCCCGAAACTTCAATTCCGTGATCGGCAAAATGTTGTAATTCTTCATAATGATGCGATGATGCCAATAATGCCTTGGATGGAATACATCCAACATTTAAGCAAGTTCCACCAAGCGTGGAATATTTTTCAATAATTGCGGTTTTGAAACCTAATTGGGCACAACGTATTGCTGACACATATCCGCCAGGTCCAGAACCTATGATGACTACGTCAAATGAACTCATAACTTAGTATTTTGTGTGTTTTATTAAATAGTTATGCAAAACTACAAATAATATTGCAATCAAATTCGTAAAAAAGAGGGGGTTTTATTAGAAAGAATAAAAAAATTAGCCCAGCCATCCTTCTCGGTCCAAACTTCGGTATTGTATGGCTTCAGCTATATGCATAGACTCTACATTTTCTGATTCTTCTAAATCGGCTATGGTTCGAGATACTTTTAAAATTCGATCATAGGCTCTTGCCGAAAGGTTTAATTTTTCCATGGCGTTTTTCAATAATTCAAGTGATTCAGGGCTGAGCTCACAATATTCCCGAACTAACTTAGAACCCATTTGGGCATTATAATGAACATTTTCCAATGCTTCAAATCGAACGGTTTGAATTTCTCTTGCTTTAGTAACACGTTTTCGAATTTCTACACTACTTTCTGCTTTTCGAGTTTCTGTTAGTTTTTCAAATGGTACCGGAGTCACTTCAACATGAATATCGATGCGATCTAATAGTGGTCCCGATATTTTACTCAAATACCGTTGCATTTCCATTTGGGAGGAACTTACAGGCGCATCGGGATCATTAAAAAACCCATTCGGACTCGGATTCATACTGGCCACTAACATAAATGAAGACGGATACGTAATTGTAAATTTTGCCCTCGAAATGGTTACTTCTCTATCTTCCAATGGTTGTCGCATGACCTCCAATACTTCCCGTTTAAACTCGGGTAATTCATCTAAAAACAATACCCCATTATGGGATAACGATATTTCACCCGGTTGCGGATAACTTCCTCCACCGACTAATGAAACAGAACTCGCGGTGTGATGTGGGCTCCGAAAAGGTCTTTGACTCATTAATCCCGCATCTTTTATTTTACCTGCAACCGAATGTATTTTGGTGGTTTCTAATGCCTCCTTCAAAGTCATGGGCGGTAGTATACTTGGAAGTCTTTTGGCTAACATGGTCTTACCGGAACCTGGAGGTCCAATCAAAATTATATTATGTCCTCCGGCAGCAGCAATTTCCATGCATCGCTTGATGGACTCCTGACCTTTGACATCCGAGAAATCGAATTCAGGGAAATCTAATGTTTTATAAAACTCTTCTCGAGTATTGATAATCGTAGGTTCAATAGTTCCGTTACCTTCAAAAAAATCAATAACCTGAGTAACATTTTCAATTCCATATACATCCAATCCGTCAACAATGGCTGCTTCTTTTACATTTTGAATGGGTAGAAAAAAACCTTTAAATCCTTCTTCTCTTGCTTTTATTGCTATCGATAATGCTCCTTTTATGGGTTGCAAACCACCGTCCAATGACAATTCACCCATAATGATGTATTTATCTACTTCTTCAGCTTTAATTTGACCAGATGCAACTAAAATACCAATCGCCAAAGTTAAATCATAGGCAGAACCTTCTTTTCGCAAATCGGCTGGAGCCATGTTAATAGTAATTTTCTTACCAGGAAGTTGATAGCTATTGTTCTTCAGGGCAGCCGCTATTCGGTAACTGCTTTCTTTTATAGCATTATCGGGAAGCCCTACCAAATGGTACCCCACTCCTTTATCAATATTGACTTCTACAGTAATCTTTGACGCCTCTACCCCAAACACCGCACTTCCATAGACCTTTACCAACATAATTATTTCCTATTAATTGACTAGTCTATTAAATATACGAAAAATAATTACATAAAAAAAGCCAGAACAAGTCTGGCTAAATTATATTTATTGCTAGATTTATTATTTCTTAAAATTTGCAATTCCTTGATTCAACCAATCCTCAAACAATTGTGCATCGGGATCATAACTAGTGGTTGGAGTTATCGAATTTAAGTTATTACCATCTAAATCAACCAAAACATACAAAGGCTGAGTATTGGTTTTATATTTTGTTATCATGAAGTCGGTCCATTTGTCTCCAATAGTTACAATTTCTGATCCTGTAGAAGGCGAAATATGTTGTTCACTTTTAGGTAATTTGCGCTTGTCATCAGCAAACAAAGAAATTAAAACCACTTCATTTTTCAAGATTTGAGCAACCTTTTCGTCGGTCCAGACATTGTTTTCCATTTTTCTACAATTCACACATGCATGACCCGTAAAATCTAAAAGTACTGGTTTGTTTACTTTTTTGGCGTAGGCCAACCCTTTTTCATAATCGGTAAAAAGAAGCAATCCGTGTTTGTTGCGATCCGCTCCATCAGGCAATTGATCTGATGAAAATACAGCAGCTGCGACACCTACCCCATTCGGACTTTCACTATATTCCTCTGGAGGTGGAAAAGCGCTAATTAATTTTAATGGCGCACCAAACAATCCCGGAATCATATAAAATGTAAACGAAAGAACTAATAAGGCAAGCATTAATCTTCCTACTGAAATATGTGTTAATGATGAATCATGCGGTAAAGTTATTTTTCCTAATAAATAAATTCCCCAAGTTCCAAATATTGCTATCCATATTGCTAAAAAAGTTTCTCTTTCAAACCAATGCAATTGCAAAACCAAATCGGCATTTGATAAAAATTTGAAGGCTAATGCCAATTCTAAAAATCCTAGTGAAACCTTTACGGTATTTAACCAGCCCCCTGATTTTGGTAAGGAATTTAACCATCCTGGAAACATAGCAAACAACATAAAAGGAAGTGCCAATGCCGAAGAAAAACCAAGCATTCCAACAATTGGAGCGATTCCGCCACTCGAAGCAGCCTGAACTAAAAGTGTCCCTACAATTGGTCCGGTACAAGAAAAAGATACAATAGCTAAGGCCAAAGCCATAAATAAGATACCAATAATTCCGCCTCGATCTGCTTGTTGATCTACTTTGTTTGCCCAAGAATTAGGCAACATGATTTCAAATGCACCCAAGAAAGAAGTTGCAAAGAATACCAATAAAACAAAGAAAATTACATTAAACCAAACATTCGTTGACAAAGCATTTAAAGCATCTGCTCCAAAAATTGCAGTAACAGCCAATCCCAAAACAACATATATTCCAATAATTGAAATCCCATAAATAATCGCATTACGCTTTCCTTGCGCCGGAGTTTTACTTTGTTTGGTAAAGAAACTAACCGTCATCGGAATCATAGGAAAAACACAAGGTGTCAACAAAGCGGCAAATCCACCTATAAAGGCAAACAAGAAAATAGACCACAATCCTTTTTTCTCTTCATTTTTTGGTTCAACTTTTGGTGCCGTTTTAACCTCAGTTTGAGTTGTTGTTTTTTCTATTGTAGCAGTATCACTTTTTACTGTATCTGCAACAGCAACAGGAGTTTCTGCAATAGTAACTACCGGAATTGCAAAGGTCAAATCTACATTATCATTAACACACTGATTTTGACAGGCTTGAAAATCCAAATTAATAACAATTTTATCAGTCTTTGGATTGGTTATTTTAACCTTTTGAGTCAACGTGGCTTTGTTTTCAAAATAGTATTCATCTACTTCAAAATCTTTATTGAACTCTTTTTTGTACGGACTTTCTTTCGTTTTACCGATCAATTCAAAATTGCCTTTTTGATTTTTAATGGTTACCGTAATTGGTAATGGCCCGCCATCCGGAGTGAATTGGGAATACATGTGCCACCCTTGCTCAATGGTTGCATTCATAACCAAATTGAATTCGGTGTCCGAAATCTTTTCTGTTTTGGCTGTCCATTTTACAGGCTTTTTAATTTGTGAATTCACATTTACAAAAGCAAAAATAGCTAAGAGTAAAAAAAGTAATTTCTTCATTATTGTAATTTAATTTGTAATTTATTTTTGGTATTCTCTGTAATTTTAAAACGATCATCTTGTCTTTTTCCAACAACCCAAACTATTTGATTACTAGAACATAATATCCATTGATTTAATTTATCAATTAAAGAGTATTTTTCGTCTTTATAATATTTACTTAACTTCTTTTTTCCTTGCATTCCTATCGGATAAAAATAATCTCCCTCTTTCCATTTTCTAATTGTTAACGGAAATTGCAAAGCATCTTCATCGACAAATATACAATCGGAATTGGCATTTGTAATGTGACTCACGTTACAAAATGAAAATTTTATGGGTGTCTCAAATCCCTCTCCAATTTCATATTCCTGAGTATCCTTTACTTCTCTTGGTGAAACAATTAAATAATCTCGATCTTTTAAAACCATGAAACTATCCGAAAACACCTGTTTACCCGATTGTGCTGTGACTAATTCATAAATATCATTCCATGCCGTAAACTCAAAATCCTTTAGCCATTGAAATAAATATGCCTTATAATTAGAATGTTTCAGTAATTCATTAATATTGATTTTCAGCTGATTACCTTCCTCTTGCATTACATTTTCATAAACCAAATTGGAAGCATCCTCAACAAGCGATTGGGATTGATTTAAATTCTCCAATGTATTTTGAAAAGAAGAAAGCAAACCCGAATTAAGTTCCTTTAAAACGGGCACCACATTGTGTCGAATTTTATTTCGAAAATATTTATCGGAAGCATTACTCGAATCTTCGCGCCATTTCAAATTGGTTTCCGAAGCATATTTTTCTATTTCTTCTCTTGAAAATGGCAATAAAGGACGGATAATTTTATCATTTTGCGCCGGAATTCCGGTCAAACCATCTAATCCGGTACCACGCGTGAGATTAATTAAAAAGGTTTCTAGATTGTCATCTAAATGATGGGCAGTTAAAATATAATCAAAGTTTTTTTCAGCTAACTGACAGTAAAACCACTCGTAACGCAATTTTCTTGCCGCTAACTGAATGGACAATTTAGAATCCTCAGCAAATTGAATAGTGTCAAATTTTTGAATATGAACTGGTATGGATTTCGCTTCACAATAACTCCTCACAAAATCTTCATCGCCATCACTTTCTATATTTCGAAGTGAAAAATTACATTGAAGCACTTCAATTTCATAATCCAATTGACGAAACAAATCCAGTAAAACCATGCTATCAATTCCTCCACTTACAGCCAAAAACAAACACTTTCCTTTCAAAAAAGGAAATTTGGAATCCAAGTGAACTATTAATTTATTAAGCATCTTTCAAAAATACGGATTTATTTAACTTAAAACAGCAAACATTGCCTTTGCCTTTAACAAGCATTCTTCGTATTCTTTTTCGGGATCGGAAAGTGTGGTGATTGCACTCCCAACAGAAAATGAAACATATTGATTTTGAGCATTGTATAGTATACTCCGAATCACCACATTAAAATCGAAGTCACCATTTGGAGTAAAATAACCTAAAGCCCCGCTGTACAATCCACGCTTAGTTTCTTCGAGATTTTCAATAATATTCATAGCCGAAATCTTGGGCGCACCCGTCATACTTCCCATAGGAAAAGTCGTTTTAAGAATCTCAATTGGTGAAATTGTATTTTCCACCTGAGAAACAATAGTAGATATCATTTGGTGAACCTGTTTAAAAGAATACATGCCACATAACTCCTCGACTTCTACCGAACCTTTACAAGCGGTTCTTGACAAGTCATTTCGAACCAAATCCACAATCATAATGTTCTCCGAACGCTCTTTTTCATTGGTTTCTAACTCTTTTTTTGAATTTTCATCCAACTCAATTTCGGCATGTCTTCGCGATGTTCCTTTAATGGGTTGTGAAATTATTTTAGTATCTATTTTTTTCAAATAACGTTCAGGCGAAGCCGAAAGCAAGAATTGCGAATCATTTTTAAAATACACAGAAAAAGGAGTTTCCGATAGGGAATTCAGCTTTTGAAATACATCTAATGGATTTATTACAGAATTCGCTGCGAAAAATTCCATGCAAAAATTAGCTTCATAAATATCACCACGTTGAATATGCTCCAGCATTTTTTCAACTTTAACTACATATTCTTCTTTTGAAATTCGTTGTTGAATATTAACTTCCGAAGTAAGATTGGTGTAAATAGCACTCTGAATAATTTCTTCAAAATCACTTTCCATTTCATCATCACAAAAACGCAAATAATGCATTTCTAGTTGATTTCCTTTTAGAAGAAAAAGTTTTTTGGGTTGAAAAAAATACAAATCCGGAAATTCCAATCCGTCAAAATTTGCTGAATGCAAATCTTCAGTATCATTTTTCATATCATAGGACAAATACCCAAAAAGCCAATCTTTTGTTTGCCCTTGGTATTGATGTAGATCTTCGAAGGCATTGATGTAATCCGTTTTGATTGAAGTAAATGCATCCACAGCCAAAACACAATCAAAACTTGAATATTTTTGAGGATAGGAATTGGAATCCAAAAAAACCACTTCCCTAGCAGAATTCGACCACTGCAAAAGGTTCTTTTTAAATTGTGTTGGGTTTTCTATAAACTTGGAAAGCTGCGTTCTCAAAAGATTGATTTATTTTTTCAAATTTACAATAAATGAAGTTTTTAGAAACAAAAAAACCTTGAATTTCTTCAAGGTTTTTTATTAAGGGTGGCTGACCGGGTTCGAACCGGCGACCCGCGGCACCACAAACCGCTACTCTAACCAGCTGAGCTACAACCACCATTTTTAACGAGTGCAAATATATTGCAAAAGTTTTCGTTATACAAAGAAAAAAAGAAAAAATTACTTCAAATCACTTAAACTATTGACAGCCAAATATCTTTCTACTGTAAATCCTTCACCGTGCGCTACACCAATGATTCTGCCAAGATCTTGAGCTCGATATTTAACGCTGTCAAGGAAGTTTTTTGAACTAATTGGAGATTCAGGTTCTTTTGAATTTGGATCATAAAATTGAGAGCTGTAGGCAAAAATAGATTCCATTTTTACATCTATAAAACCAGAAATATCTACCACAAAATCAGGTTGAAGATTCTCCCATTGAATGTAATGATAAACAACCTTAGGGCGCCATGCTTGCTGGGATTCACCATTTAGTGTTGTTTCAATTTTTCTTAAACCCGATAAAAAACAAGCATCCGAAACCAATTTACTTCCCTTACCGTGGTCAATATGGCGATCCTGAATAGCATTACACAACACAATTTCGGGTTGGTATTTTCGAATCGTTTCAATGATTTTTAGCTGATGTGCTTCATCATTAATAAAAAAACCATCACGCATGTCAAGATTTTCTCGAACAGCTACACCTAAAATTTGAGTTGCTTTTTTTGATTCTGCATTACGAATTGCAACCGAACCACGCGTTCCCAATTCACCTCGAGTTAAATCAACAATTCCGACTTTTTTACCAAGGCTAATTTCCTTGGCAATTGTTCCACTACAACCTAATTCTACATCATCGGGATGGGCTCCAAAAGCTAAAATATCTAATTTCATATGCTCTAATTTAATGCTAATTTAGTCAATCCTAAATTAATGCAATATACTTTTTAATGTTTGCGACTTGTTTACCGTTTCTATAAATTCTTTTTCAGGTTGGCTTCCGTTATTAATTCCGCAACCAATAAATAAAGACGCAGTAACATTTTGCGAATTAATTTCCATTTTCATGCAGCGTAAATTCACAAATAAATCAAAATTTCCATCTTGATTCCATTCTCCTAAATAACCTGCATAGTATTCTCTATCATAACCTTCGTTTTTCAAAATAAATGCATTAGCCATGTCTTTTGGAAAACCACAAACAGCAGGAGTTGGATGCAATAATTCTATACAATTTGATGCTTTTATTTCTGAGTCAAACTTAGCTTGAATATCGGTTTTGATATGAACAATTGATCCTGCTTGAAAAGTATATGGATTTGAAACAACCACTTCTCCCCCAGCAGATTGCAATACATCAACGATAAAATTAGTAACCGTTTTTTGTTCGTTAATTTCTTTTTCTGCCCAAACTACATTTTGATTATCCGAGGCCAATTGAGTTCCCGCTAATGCAACTGTATACATTGTAATCCCTGATGATTTCATTAATTGCTCGGGGGTGGCCCCCATCCAAAAACCAATTTGAGGATGATAAAAACAATAACGAAATGAATTTGGGTATTTTACTAAAAGTGATGAAAAAACTTTTTCAATTGAAAAATTTGGCAATTCAAGAACTTCCTTTCTTGACAAAACAACTTTATCAAATGTATTGGAATTTATTTGTTCTAGGGCTTTATTTACAAGAGATTCAAATTTGTTTTTGGCAGTTTCATCCCAATTCTTTTCTTTTATAGAAGTAGAAAAATCGGTAAAATTTGAAAATGATTCGGTTGCTTGTTCCGATTCTTTTAGTGGAATTCCATATTTCTTTACCGCATCAAAGGAAACAAATGCAAAACCAGATTCAATTTCATCTAAAGAATATAAAATAGTATCTTTTTGAAAAAGTGCAATTAGTTGATCTGCATTGGGTTTACAATAGCAAACAAATGGTAATTGCGCATCAAAATGGTTTTGAATTTTTTGTAGTAATTGACTCATTATCTACGAGATAATACCATATTAGTTAATTTACAAAGTGAAATTAACTTATCATTTTCATCAACAATTCTAATTTCCCAAAGATGAATACTCGCACCTTTATGCAAAATTCTAGCTGTGGCAGTAACCAAACCTTCTCGCTTACTTCTAACATGATTTGCAGAAATTTCGATACCACGAACCTCTTGTTTTTCGGGATTAATGAACATTAAAGAAGCAGCACTCCCAACACTTTCAGCCAAAGCAACCGAAGCACCACCATGCAAAATCCCCATTGGTTGATGCACTCTAGGATTAACCGGCATCGTTGCAACAAGAAAATCTTCACCAGCATCTACATATTCAATTTCTAAAGTTTGCATCAAGGTGTTATTTGACCACTCTTTGCATAATGTCAGCATTTTTTCTCTATCGAAAACCATGTTATTTTTTTTGCAAAATTACTAATTTTATAGTCACAAACTAATTTTGCACTTTTTCCGTTATTAGATGGCAGAATTGCTTTTTTATTTTTCAAATAATTGCCTACATTTACAAAATTAGAAATTAAGATATGCGTAATTTACTCTTTATACTTCTTGCGGGAATAGCAATCACAATGTCTTCATGTAGAAATGATTTTGCTTTTGAACCAAGTACGGGCGGACTGGAATTTTCTAAAGACACCGTTTATTTAGATACTGTATTCACCAATATTGGATCAAGCACTTATACATTAAAAGTATTTAACAGAAGTGATAAAGACATTTCTATTCCGAAAATTCAATTGGGCAAAGGTGTAAATTCTAAATACCGTATTATGGTTGATGGAATGACTGGAGATGCTGGAGCTCAAGGTAAAATATTCAGTAATGTAGAACTTCTAGCCAAAGACAGTTTGTTTATTTTCGTAGAAGTTACCGCTGATGTTGCTAGCGCCAATCCAACCGATTTTTTATATACCGATCAAATTCAGTTTACAAATATTTCGGGCGCACCTCAAAAAGTAGAATTAGTAACGCTAATTCAAGATGCTTATTTTATTTATCCTAACAGAACACAAAATCCTGACAATACCTTCACCTATGAAGGAATCAACTTAGGAAATGATGACACTAACCAACCCGTTACTATTATCGGAAGTACTTTAAATCACAACGATCCCATAAATCAGGATGAATACAATTGGGGCAATGATAAACCATATGTTATCTATGGATATGCTTTAGTTCCAGATAATGAAACACTTAATGTGAGTAGTGGTGCTCGAGTTCATTTTCATGCCAATTCGGGCTTGATAATTGCAAAAAATGCAACCTTACGAATTAATGGATTGCCTTCCCCTACAAATGATCCTAACGATTTATCTAAAGAAGTGATTTTTGAGGGCGATCGATTAGAACCCGATTTTTCAGATGTACCTGGGCAATGGACTGCGATTATTAATTTTTCAACTTCAAATAATAATCTAATTGAACACTTGACGTTAAAGAATGCAACCGTTGGAATTTTGTCGAATAACTTGGCATTAACCACGGATAATTCAGTTACTAAAATGAACATAAAAAATTCGCAGATTTACAACTGTTCAAATTTTGGAATTTTAGGAAGATCGGCCCAAATAACAGGTGATAATTTAGTTATCAATTACAGCGGTCAAGCAAATCTAGCGGCAACCTATGGCGGAACTTACACTTTTACGAATTGCACCTTTAATAACAATTGGAGTAGCTCTAAACAAGCAGCAGTTTTATTGAATGATTATTTAGAAACAGAAACTGCTTATTTGACCAAAGCAACGACAACTAATTTAACCAATTGCATCGTATACGGTTCTAACAGTACTGAAATATCACTTGAAAAAAAAGGAGTTTCGTTCACAACAAATTTTTCTAATTGCTTGTTTAAAGTTTTCGATCAAAGTTCAGCTTTAGCAAACAATCCTTTGTATGACAGCATTCGTTTGGAGCAAAATGGAAACAAGAAAAACCTAAATCCAAAATTTAAAAATATTGCTAAAAATCAAATGTGGCCAACCGAGAATTTATTTGCGGTAATTCCTCCTGCAAGTTCGAGTCCATTTGACATACTCAATAAACCAAGAAATGCTTCCAATACCAATATTGGAGCGTATCAGTTTATAGCGAATTAACAGAAAGCCCAATCGGGCTTTTTTTATTTTTAAATTGTCGAAAACCCGTTAAAAACTATTTACAACTCCTTTTGTAGCTTTTAATTTTTAAACTAAATTTGCATACACAACAAAAGGGCAATTCTTAATTTTGTCACTTACAACATAACAATAAAATGATTCACTTTTTCGGAAACGAAAGCGCTGTTGTTTTTGCCGTTCAATCGAGTGAAAACCAACTTTCAGCAGAAACTATTTCTAAGTTAAATTGGCTTTTTGGTAACGCAATAAAAATAGAAAAATCCGTCGTTGCGGATTTTTTTGTAGGTCCAAGAGCAGCAATGGTAACTCCTTGGAGTACTAATGCAGTTGAAATTACTCAAAATATGGGTATTTCTGGTATCATTCGAATTGAAGAATTTGAGAAGGTAACAGCAGATTTCAACCAATTTGACCCAATGCTTTCGCAAAAATACTCGGAGTTAAACCAAGATTTATTTACAATAAATATTGAGCCTGAAGCTATTTTAGAAATTGAAGATATAGCTCAATACAACCAACAAGAAGGTTTGGCATTAAGCGCTGAGGAAGTGGACTATTTAGAAAACCTTTCTAAAAAATTAAACCGAAAATTAACCGACTCAGAAGTATTTGGTTTTTCTCAGGTAAATTCAGAACATTGCCGTCACAAAATTTTCAATGGAACTTTTGTAATTAATGGCGTTGAAAAACCAAGTTCATTATTCAAATTAATTAAGAAAACATCAGCAGAAAATCCGAATGATATTGTTTCTGCATATAAAGATAATGTTGCCTTTATTAAAGGTCCAAAAGTGGAGCAATTTGCACCAAAAAGTGCAGACCAACCCGATTATTACACTAAAAAAGAATTTGATTCGGTACTTTCCTTAAAAGCAGAAACTCATAATTTCCCAACTACTGTGGAACCTTTTAATGGAGCGGCAACTGGATCGGGAGGAGAAATTAGAGACCGACTAGCAGGTGGTCAAGGATCATTGCCTCTAGCAGGAACTGCGGTATACATGACTGCTTATTCAAGATTACAAAAAGATAGAAATTGGGAAGCTGGAATGGCCGAAAGAAAATGGTTGTACCAAACTCCAATGGACATATTAATTAAAGCTTCTAATGGGGCTTCCGATTTTGGAAACAAATTTGGACAACCTTTAATTACCGGTTCGATTTTAACTTTCGAACACGAAGAAAACAATAGAAAATTAGGTTACGATAAAGTAATCATGCAAGCTGGTGGAATTGGTTATGGAAAAGCGGCTCAAGCACAAAAACACGAACCAAAATCAGGTGATAAAATTGTAATTCTTGGTGGAGAAAATTACCGAATTGGTATGGGTGGAGCAGCCGTTTCTTCAGCTGATACCGGTGCTTTTGGATCGGGTATTGAATTGAATGCAATTCAAAGATCGAATCCTGAAATGCAAAAAAGAGCTGCCAATGCTATTCGTGGATTGGTAGAAAGTGATGAAAATCCTATTGTATCCATTCACGATCACGGCGCAGGAGGACATTTAAATTGTTTATCGGAACTGGTAGAAGCAACTGGTGGTTTGATTGATTTAGATAAATTACCTGTTGGCGACCCTACACTTTCTGCCAAAGAAATTATCGGTAACGAAAGTCAGGAACGAATGGGATTGGTTATTGGCCAAAAAGATATAGACACCCTACAACGAATAGCCGAAAGAGAGCGATCTCCAATGTATCAAGTAGGTGAAGTAACCGGAAATCATCGATTTACTTTTGAAAGCAATAAAACAGGTGCTAAACCAATGGATTTTGCACTTGAAGATATGTTTGGCAGTTCGCCAAAAACCATTATGGCCGACAAAACGGTGGTTAGAAACTACCATGATTTAAGCTATTCTCAAGAAAACCTTCCAAGTTATTTAGAAAATGTTTTAAAACTGGAAGCTGTTGCTTGTAAGGATTGGCTGACTAATAAAGTGGATCGTTGTGTGGGCGGAAAAGTAGCCAAACAACAATGCGCGGGTCCGTTACAACTTCCGTTAAATAATGTTGGGGTAATGACACTAGATTACAAAGGAAAAGAAGGTATTGCAACAACCATTGGCCACGCTCCTATTTCGGCGCTTATTGATCCAAAAGCAGGAAGTAGAAACGCCATTGGAGAGGCCTTAAGCAATATTGTATTTGCACCATTGAAGGACAATTTAAGTAGTGTTTCCCTTTCGGCAAATTGGATGTGGGCTTGTAAAAATGAAGGAGAAGATGCTCGTTTGTATGAGGCAGTAGAAGCTTGTTCTGAATTTGCAATTGAATTAGGAATCAATATTCCAACAGGAAAAGATTCACTTTCAATGAAACAAAAATATCCAAATGATGAAGTAATCGCTCCTGGAACGGTAATTATTTCTGCTGCAGGAAATTGTTCGAATATCACAAAAGTTGTTGAACCGGTATTGCAACGCAATGATGGTTCTATCTACTATATTAATTTATCGCAAGATGAATTTAAATTAGGCGGAAGTTCGTTTGCCCAAACGCAAAATAAAATTGGTGAAGCAACCCCAACAATTAAAGATGCTGCCTTTTTCAAAAAAGCATTTAATACAATTCAAAACCTAATTAAAGATAGACAAATTGTTGCTGGTCATGATATTGGTAGCGGTGGATTGATCACTACATTATTAGAAATGTGTTTTGCAGATGTGAATTTGGGTGCAAAAATTGATTTTGATTCCTTAAAAGAAAAAGACGTAATCAAATTATTATTTTCTGAAAATATTGGTGTAGTGCTTCAAGCGAAAGACGATGAAACATTTGAAAAAGCATTTGAAGGGATGGAAATTTTCAAAATTGGATCAGTTACTGAAAGTGCTATTTTAGAAATTGGAAGTTGGAAATTAGATATAAATAACTACAGAAGAATTTGGTTTGAAACTTCTTATTTGTTAGATCAAAAACAATCTAGAAACAACAAGGCAACTGAACGCTTTGAAAATTTTGACAAACAAGCATTAGATTATAAATTCCCTTCACACTTTACCGGGAAAGCTCCAATTACGACTAATAAAGCGCGTCCTAAGGCTGCAATAATCAGAGAAAAAGGAAGTAACAGTGAAAGAGAAATGGCAAATGCCATGTATTTAGCCGGCTTTGATGTAAAAGATGTTCATATGACCGATTTAATTTCGGGAAGAGAAACCTTAGAAGACATTCAATTTATTGGAGCCGTTGGAGGCTTCTCCAATTCAGATGTATTGGGTTCTGCCAAAGGTTGGGCTGGTGCCTTTTTATATAATGAAAAAGCAAAAACTGCTTTACAAAATTTCTATAAAAGAGAAGATACTTTATCGGTGGGTATTTGTAATGGATGTCAATTGTTTATGGAATTGGAATTAATCAATCCTGAACATGAAATTCATGGTAAAATGCACCATAATGATTCTCAAAAACACGAAAGTATATTTACTTCAGTAAAAGTTCAAGAGAACAATTCGGTTATGTTATCTACTTTAGCCGGAAGCACTTTAGGAGTTTGGGTTTCTCATGGTGAAGGTAAATTTAAATTACCTTACGAAGAAAGTCAATATCATATCGTTGCCAAATACGGTTATGAGGGTTATCCTGCAAATCCAAATGGATCGGATTACAACACCGCTATGTTGTGTGATAAAACGGGAAGACATTTAGTTATGATGCCACATATTGAGCGTTCTACTTTCCCATGGAACTGGGCGTATTATCCAACCGATAAAAAAGATGAAGTTTCTCCTTGGATTGAAGCATTTGTAAATGCTCGATTATGGATTGACGAGGTAAATTCTAAGTAATTTATTCTTCGAAATTTTCGTCTTTAAAGCCAATTAAATACAGTTTATTTTTGGCTCTAGTCATTGCGGTATACAACCAGCGAACGTAATCCCTATCAATTCCGTCGGGAAGATACGGCTGTTCAATAAAAACAGTATCCCACTGCCCTCCCTGGCTTTTATGACAAGTAATGGCATAGGAAAATTTGACTTGCAAACCATTAAAATATTCGTTGTTTTTTACTTTTTGAAACCTCGCATATTTTGAAGTCAAATGCTCATAATCTTTTTGAACTTCTTCATAAAGTGCATTCGATTGTTCGTAGGTTAATGAAGGAGATTCACTTTTTAGGGTATCTAAAATTAATACGGTTTCAAACGGAATCTGATTTGGATAATCGACCATTCGAATTTTAACTTTAGCAAAATTAAATCCGTATAATTCTTTGAAACTGTAAATTTCTAATACTTCAATGATGTCGCCATTGGCAATAAAACCGGCTTCATCTTTTTCTTTGAGCCAAAAATAATTATTTTTAACTACCATCAAATAATCACCTACAGACAAATCACTTTCTTTATCAAGAATTTTAAGTCGGATTTGTTCGTTATATTGATTGGCTCTTTTATTGGAACGGACAATAAATGCGGTATCTTCAATAGAATAATTACTATATGCCTGATTGATAGCATCTTGAACATCATATCCATCCGTTAAACGAATAATATCTTTGTACCCAGATAGTTTAAATTTAAAATCGGTAATAAAAGAATCTTTAAGCAATTCGCGTAATTCGGTTGCATTATATAAAATCCCTGAATCCAATTCTTGACGCATTACTTCATCCAATTCAATTGAATCTACTCGTTTGTCAAAACCAAGTTCTAAAGTATCGGTGTTTAAAGCGGGAGAAATATCTAAACTTACTGGAGGTAACTGCGCACTATCGCCCAATAAAATCATTTTACAATTATCACCACTGTATACATAGGATATCAAATCATCGAGTAGACTTCCATTTTCATACATTTTGCTTTCATTACTTTGGTCAGAAATCATAGAAGCTTCGTCAATGATAAATATGGTATTCTTGTTTTTATTTTGTTGCATGGTAAAGGTTACACCTCCTCCACTCGACTTTTTTGGATAATATATTTTTTTATGAATTGTAAATGCTGGCTTATTCGAATAATTTGCAATAACCTTTGCAGCTCTTCCCGTTGGGGCTAAAAGCACATATTTCTTATTAATTTCAATTAAATTATTTACAATGGTAGAAATTACAGTTGTTTTTCCGGTACCTGCATAACCCTTTAATACAAAAATCGAATCATTGGAAGGAGATTCTAAAAAGACAGCAATTTTTTGAAAAAATAAATCCTGTTTAACCGTTGGATTAAATGGAAAATTACTGGTTAATATGGAATAAAAATTCTTCAAAGGCTTATTAAATAAACAAGTTGTAAAGATAGAGGATAAAAAGCCAAATTCAATAACCAAATACTATCAATTGAAAAATATTGATTTTTTCTTCGTAAGTTTGCTTATTCAAAAAAGAAATATGTCGAGCAGTATTACTGATAAAAAATACAAAAAATTAGCTGTCCAAGTTGCCTTAGACGGATTGTCTTTTGGCATTTTTGATACCTTGAATAATACGCCTCTTCTATTAAAACAAGTTCCGTTCAACTCGATTCAACGAAGTGCAAAGATTGAAGACATCATGGAGGAGGTTTATCGTGACAATCCCGAATTGAAGCACCAGTATGATGAAATTGCTATTTTTCATAGTAATAATTTATCCACTTTTGTCCCAACGGCGCTATTTGATGAAGAATTCATTGGTAGTTACCTTCAATACAATACCAAAGTTTTTGAAACCGACTTTTTTACTTTTGATACATTAGAAAATTATGAGATGAACCATGTGTACATTCCGTATGTAAACATGAATAATTTTTTCATTGATCAATATGGTTCCTTTGATTACAAACACGCACATACCGTTTTGGTTTCTAGACTATTAGATTTGTCAAAAAACAAAGAGGAACGCAAAATGTTTGTTCATATGAACGAAAATCATTTTGAAATCATTGTGGTTCAAAATCAAAAATTACTCTTGTTCAACTCTTTTGAATATAAAACCCCTGAAGATTTTATCTACTATATTTTGTTTACAGCAGAGCAATTACAACTTAATCCAGAAAACTTCAATTTAGAATTACTTGGAAACATTCAGGAGGATGATGTTTATTATAAAATTGCCTACCAATACATTAGAAATGTTACTTTACTGGATGTTTCAGAAAAAAAGAATACTTTTTCTGATGCAGAAAATAGATCCTTTTTTATCCTTTTGAACTCGTGAGAATCATATCGGGAAAATACAAAGGCCGAAGAATCACTGCTCCAAAAAATCTTCCGGTTAGACCCACAACCGACATGAGTAAAGAGGCATTATTTAATATCTTAAATAATCATTTTAGTTTTTCAGAATTAAAAATCTTAGACTTGTTTTCAGGGACAGGAAACATCAGCTACGAATTTGGATCCCGTGGTTGTGAGGACATTACATGCATAGACGGAGATATGGGCTGCGTGAATTTTATTAAAAAAACAGCCAAAGAATTCGACTTAAATATCACGGCAATAAAAAGTGATGTTTTTAAATTTTTAGAAAAACACAAATCCAGTTATGACATTATTTTTGCCGATCCTCCTTATGGAATGGAGCAAAAAGAATTCGAAAAACTAATTCTTCAAGTTTTTGAAAACGAATTACTTGACGAAGAAGGCATGTTAATTATTGAGCATTCTAAGCACACAAAACTGGATCATTTAGAGCATTTTTCCTTTGAGAAAAATTATGGAGGTTCGGTATTTACCTTCTATGAATTTGATTTGGAAGAAGAAACTGAATAAAAAAGCAGACCTATAAGCCGGATTCTGTCACTGATAAATCAGCGCCTTATCATTTATCTAGGCTTGCAATTACTCACAAGCTCCATCTTTCTACCCTTCGACAACGGACGAGTAATCCTTAAATGCCGATATACTTGAAATTTCACCGCATAGAGTTTACCTGGTTTCACTACAGCATTACCTGTACCTGCTTTCTGTTGCACTTGTCCTAAGTTAATTTCTCAACCCGACGGGTGTTACCCGCTATGCTACTCTGTGGTGTCCGGACTTTCCTCTCTTCAATACTGAACAGCGATAAGGCGGTCTGCTCTGCAAAGATAGTTTATTAGATCTGAATATTATTCTAAAGAAAATTCTTTTCCATCTTCAGCAAGATGTACGTTCGAAAAAATAGTTTGGGCTTCCTGCTTAAACAATTCAACACTACTGTATCGAGTGGAATAATGACCTAAAATTAGATTTTTTACTTGCGCTTTACTCGCAATTGTTGCAGCTTGCTTGGCTGTAGCATGCATTGTTTTTTCTGCCAATGCTGCTTCGGTTTCTAAAAAAGTACTTTCATGATACAAATAATCCGCATTTTGAATTATCGGGATAATGCTTTCATCGTATCGGGTATCACTGCAATATGCATAGGATTTTACTGGCAAAGGCGGAAATGATAATTCAGAATTTGGGATAACTTTTCCATCTTCCAGAGTGATGTCTCCACCAAATTTTATTTTGTTAAAATATACTTTATCAATGTTGTAGTTTTCAATTGTTTCAAAATTTAATTTTCTTTCACTATTTTTTTCTTGAAACAAAAAACCATTGGTGTAAATTCGATGACTTAACGGAATAGTTTTAACAATTACTTTATCGTCTTCAAAAACGGTAACCGATTCTTTTTCTGTCAATTCATGAAAGTAAAGATTGTAGCCTGAATACGAATCGGAAGCTCTTAATTGAAGAAGTATAATTTCTTTAATTCCTTTGGGGCCGTAAATATGCAAATCATTCTCGCGGTTTAACAACATAAAAGTAGATATCAAACCGATTAATCCATAAAAATGATCTCCATGTAAATGCGAAATAAAAATGTGATTAATTTTAGAAAACTTAATTTTGCTTTTACGTAATTGTACCTGAGTTCCTTCGGCACAATCAATTAAGAATACTCTATTTTTTATCTCTAAAACCTGTGAAGTTGGATTGGATAAAGTTCTGGGAGTGGCTGCATAACAACCTAAAATAGTTAGTTTCATAAGATTAAAACATTAAAAAAGTTAGAACTAACTACCGATTATTTATTCTTCGTTTTTGTTATTTTCAATTTTACCCAAGCGAATAACTTGAATAATTATATAAACCAATAAAGCAACGTTTACACCTAATTTGAAAAAATCAAATTCTTGCGTTTTAAAACCTTTAATTACACGACTCGCTAATAAATATGTAAGGATAAATAAAAAAGCTATGTAAATATAAAGCAGCATTTTATTGTTAATTTTCATGTAGTTGTAATTAAAATCCTAAATCACGCTCTATTTCTTCCATTTCAATAATATCATGTGCCTCTTGAATTGAAGGAACGACGGTTAATTGAGCTGGAACGGCATTAAAATCAATATCAGATGCTACTAAAACAAAAGATTTTTTGCCTTTTGTATGTAATTTCGATAAATCGGAAAACAATTTAATATCAGAAAGTTGCACATTTTTATCATGTGTTACATCTACAATTAAATTTTGATTTTTAAAAGATCCGTGTTCGTGTGTAAGTTTTTCAAGAAAATTTTGAATGGCTCCCTGAGTATCTCTTATAATGGTAGTATGTCCTTTTTGATCTACTTTCATCCTTGAATTGTTTACTGTTTAATTTTGGAAGCCAATAAATAAATTACCGCCATACGAATAGCCACTCCATTTTCAACTTGATCCAAAATTACAGATTGTTGTGAATCTGCAACATCAGAAGTAATCTCTACACCACGATTTATAGGACCTGGGTGCATGATGATAATTTCTTTATTCAATGAATCTAATAAAGCTTTATCAACTCCATATTGTTGAGCATATTCTCTTGTAGATGGGAAATAATTCACATCCATTCTTTCGTTTTGAACACGCAACATATTGGCTACATCACACCATTCAAGAGCTTTGCGAAGATTTGGTTCAATGGTAACACCAAGACTTTCAATGTATTTCGGAATTAATGTTTTTGGTCCACATACTTTCACTTCGGCACCTTGCATTTGCAAAGCATATATATTTGACAATGCAACACGAGAATGTAAAATGTCACCAACAATTACTATTTTTTTGCCTGCTACTTCTCCTAGTTTTTCTCTTATAGAAAAGCTATCTAATAAAGCTTGTGTAGGGTGCTCGTGAGCTCCATCCCCTGCATTAACTATACTTGCATTTACATTTTGTGAAAGAAAATAAGCAGCTCCAGGATTTGCATGACGCATCACAACCATATCCACTTTCATAGAAAGAATGTTATTTACTGTATCGATAAGAGTCTCCCCTTTTTTTACTGATGATTGTGCTGCCGAAAAACTAATTACATCTGCTGAAAGCCTTTTTTGCGCTAATTCAAATGATAATTTAGTTCGTGTGCTGTTTTCGAAAAATATATTAGCAATGGTAATGTCTCGTAAAGAAGGAACTTTTTTAATTGGTCTGTTAATCACTTCCTTAAAATGATCGGCAGTTTCAAATATTAAATCAATATCTTCTTTAACAAGGTATTTAATTCCTAATAAATGGTTTACACTTAATTCTTTCATAATTATTCTTTAATCAAATAAACAGCATCTTCTCCTTCTTTCTCTTGCCAGCAAACTTTAACTTTCTCGCCATTAATTGCGTCTACTTGCCTGCCTCTATAATCAGGTTGAATTGGCAAATGGCGGCTAAACCTTCTATCAATTAAGGTTAACAACTCAACTTCTATTGGGCGGCCAAATGATTGAATAGCAGTTAATGCAGCATTTATACTTCTTCCGGTATATAAAACATCGTCTATGAAGACAACTTTTTTATTTTCAACTAAGAAATCAATTTGGGTTTTGTTCGCTTCTAATGGCTTATCGCCTCTACGAAAATCATCTCTAAAAAAGGTAATATCCAAAAAACCTAAGGAAATGTTTTTTATCTGGTACTCGGTTTCTAGAATTTGCTGAATGCGTTGGGCTAAATATTTACCACGAGGTTGCAATCCAATTAGTACCGTATTTGAAAAATCAAGGTGTTTCTCGATTAACTGACAGGCCAAACGATTTAAGATGATAGTAACTTCTTTGGAAGTGAGCAATATTTTTTGACTCATAATGAAGCGTTGTTTGGTGTGTAAAAGTAATAAAAAAATAATAAATAGACCTAAAAAAAATCCTTTTACTAGAATAAAAGGATTTTAAAGATATAGAAACGTTTGAAAATATAAATTATTTGTTAATCCAATTAACAATTTCGGTATCGGTAGGAAGTACCCTTGGTAGTACCACTTTTTCCAACTCTCCATTTTCATTGATTAAGTACTTTTGGAAATTCCACTCTACTTGACTGTCTTGCAATCCGTTTTTTGATTTTTGTGTCAAAAATTGGTAAACAGCACACATATCGGCTCCTTTAACCGAAACTTTTTCCATCATTGGAAAAGTAACTCCATAATTTTTCTGACAAAATTCACTAATCTCTTTGTTGGTTCCTGGTTCTTGTGAAGCAAAATTATTTGCAGGAAAACCAACAATCACAAAATTATTCGATTTATATTTTTCATAAATAGCTTCCAAGTCTTTGTATTGTGGCGTCAATCCACATTTAGAAGCGGTATTTACAATTAGAATTTTCTTTCCTTTAAGCGAAGCAAAATCAAATTCATTTCCAGATAAATCATTTACTTTATACAAATAGATTGTTTCTTTTGTCATTGGAGTTGTGTTTAAAGGTTGAGGTTCTATTGATTCTTGTGCTTGATTTTTACAGCTATATAGCATGCAAAATCCCATAATTATTAAAATCTTTTTCATAGTTATTTTTTTAAAATTTTTCGATATTTCAAATAAACCAAAGTAGAAAAAACCATATAGGTAATGAAAATATATAGGTAAATAATCACATTCTGTTTTTCTCCTGATGCATAAGAATGCATTCCTGTTAAATGGAAATTTACACCAAAATAAGTCATTAAAATAGATGCAAAAGCCAAAACACTCATAAAATTAAATGAAAATAAACCTCTAAAAGCAGGAACAAAACGCGCATGAATTACAAATGCATAAACCATAATACTAATAAGCGCCCAAGTTTCTTTTGGGTCCCAACCCCAATACCTTCCCCAACTTTCATTAGCCCATTGACCCCCTAAAAAATTTCCGATGGTAAGCATTACCAATCCAATAGTTAATGCCATTTCATTGATGTAGGTAATTTCTTTAATGTGCAAAGTCATTTTTTCTTTGTTGCTTTCGTTGGTGAACAACATCAACAACAAGGCTACTAAACCTAAAACCAATCCTAATGTAAACGGACCGTAACTAGCCACAATAACGGCTACGTGAATCATCAACCAATAGGAATTCAATACCGGCTGTAAATTGGCAATTGAAGGATCCAACCAATTTAAATGTGCCACCATTAATATCATAGAAGCTACAAAAGTTCCCGATGCAACCGTTAATTTAGATTTTCTGTCAAATGCTAAGGTAAAAAACATGGTTGCCCAAGCAACATATATCATACTTTCGTATGCATTACTCCAGGGTGCATGTCCTGAAACATACCAACGAGCAATTAAACCTAGGGTATGGAAAGCGAATAACAACCCAACAATAACATGAAATGTATTAACTGTAATTCGGATAAGTTTGTTATTAAAGAAGATATTAATGATTACCATAATAAGCATCAAACTTCCGGCAAGCATGTACATCCAAAATAAGTTTTTGAATACATCATATTTATTTAATAAAATCTCCGAAGATATTTGATCTTCTGATGGACGAACCGCTTTACCATATTTTTTCTGATAATTTTCCATACCAAGCAACATAGTATTTGCTAAAGTATAATCATTGGTTTTTGCTGCTTTTGCTAAAGCATCAAAATAGTATGGTAAAGCATTTTTTATTGAATCTAAATCATTACCCATCGGATGGTCTATTTCTAAAAAGGAAAGCCACTTGTTGTTTTTATCATTTGGAATAGGAAAAATTTTTAAAATATTCCCACTTAATGCCGAATTTAATAGATTTACTTTCTTATCAACTTCAATAAAATCTTTTTGAAACTGGTTTGGCGTGTTGGTTTTATAGGCATCATCAAGATATGGGCTCAATTTATAATTTCCCATTTTATCAAAAAGCGACTTAAAAGTAACGTACTTATCTTCGGGGTTAACGCCAATTATTTTTCGAATGCTATCATTACCTTTCTTAATGTATATTAATGGTAATTCAAACCATGCAGCTGGAAATTGAGACATCGAAATAAACACCTGATCGGAATTTAAACCTTCATAAGTTTCACGTTTGCTAACTTTTCGGAGTAATTCTGATGAAAACGTGTTAATAGGCTTCATTCTACCGCCGTCATCTTGTATCACGAGGCGTCCAAATTTTTCAGCTTGTGCCTCTGGAACTTTATAGGCTAAAATTGAATCAAGATAATTGAATTTAACATGGTTATTTTGATGTTGGGAGAAACCGGAAAAACAAAATAACAAGAGTAAAATAGAAAGCAATTTGGATTTTTTGTTTTTCACCTCTTCTAATTTTCTTTTAATATCTGCAAATCGTGTATTTTTCACAAATAATATTGCCATCATAGCAAAAAACAATAAGAAATATCCGATGTATGTAATCATCGTACCCCAATAATCATGATTAACAGAAAGTATAGTTCCTTTTTCATCTGGATCAAATGACGATTGAAAAAAGCGATACCCACCATAATCTAAGATATGATTCATATAAATATCGGCATTAAATTTCATATTGTTTTCAGTTACTGTAACTTTACTTTCGTAGGAAGAATAACTTTTTTGGGTACCCGGATATTTTTGGGCAATAAAATCATTCAAAGTTATACTGAATGGTAAAGTAAATATTTTACTACCAAAAAATAATGTGTATTCTAATTTACCTAATTTTACAACTTGAGGTTCTCCTGCAGTTCCTTTTGATCCTTTTAATACAATATCTACAGATTTTCCTTCGGATTGAACTTTTACAATTAATGCATCTGTAGAATTTTTTTTCTTAAAATCGTTACCTGACACAATTTCTTTTACTCCATTAATAGGTTGTTCTGGAAATACGAATTGAGCGCCACCAACATTATAAAGTGAACGAAACATTAATGGCTGAATTACATCTTTAATAACGGTACCCTTAAGCTTATCAGCCATGCGCATATACTGACCATCAAATGGAGCTTCAATGGTAGTATTTGAGCCCTCTACAGTAATATTAATTGCTCCTTTAGTTGGTTTATTTAAAGCGAAAAGCACATTGTGAATATTGCTTACTGTACCTTCTTCTAGGTAGTGGTCGTGTCTAGAACCTCCGCCGGATTCTACCATTTTAAAGAACACCTTTCCATTTGCTGAAGCTTTAATGGTATCTTTGGCATCCATAATAAAATCTTTGAAAGAAACTTTAAATGGCGTAGAATCAAACTTATCGCTTATAGCAAAATAGTTACTTGCAAATGGAGGATAAACAGCTGGAGACAATAATAACGGCTGTTCAAACACACGTCTTTTTAATTCCCCATGATATTCACCATCTACAAAAACTGTAAGATAGTTATTGCTTGAATATATCTGATTTGCTGTTGCACCTTCGCGAATGGGCATCATTCCTTCATAACTAATGTAACGCGTAATAAATGCTCCAAAAATGATTAATACAAAAGATAAGTGTAATAATAATGTTGCCCATTTTTCTTTTTTATACAGTTGGTATCTTTTTATATTTCCTGCAAAATTTATCATAAAAAATACCATTATTAATTCAAACCACCAGGCATTATAAATCCATATTCTAGCAGTATCTGTATTGTAATAACTCTCAATAAAGGTTCCAATTCCCATTGCAAGTGCAAAGCCTAAAAACAAAATTGCCATTAATCTTGTAGAAAAAAGGAAAGAAAAATACTTTTTATTCATTATGAAAGAATTTATAAAACCATTTAATTTAGAATTGCAAAAGTAAATTAAAATTGTGGATTAATAATTGTATTTAATAGGTTTTAAGTGATTTTTAAGAGGTGTTTATTTCAATAAATGAATTTAATGCAAATTCAAAAAAAATGAATAATTTTACAAAATGATATCGATATGCATACTTGGTTCTGGAAATGTAGCCCAACAATTGGTTTCTGCTTTTGAAAAAGCTGATAACATTCAACTAGTTCAAGTTTTTTCTAGAAAACAAAACGCCATTTCTACCCTATCAAAATCGGTATCCATAATTCAGGATTACAATCAATTAGAACCTGTTGATCTGATTATTATAGCAGTATCAGATGATGCAATTGTTAATGTTTCTGAACAAATTCCATTTCAAAATAAATTAGTGGTTCATACTTCTGGAAGTGTTTCCATGGAAAGCTTAAGTGATGCGAATCGAAAAGGAGTTTTTTATCCGCTACAAACATTATCGAAAACCAAAGAAATAAATTTCAAGGAAGTTCCTTTATGTATCGAGGCGGAAACAAATTCTGATTTGAAATTACTTCATCAAGTTGCATCAGCTATATCAAACAATGTATATGAAATTGATTCAAATCAAAGAAAATCATTACATATTGCAGCAGTTTTTGTAAATAACTTTGCTAATCATTTGTTTCAAATTGGGAAAGAGATTTGTATTGAGCACGGAGTTTCATTTGAAATATTAAAACCATTAATTTTTGAAACAGCGAATAAGATCAATACACTTTCGCCAAAAGATGCACAAACTGGGCCTGCAAAAAGAAATGACACCACAACAATAAACAAACATTTAGATTTTTTATCAAACCCAAATCATAAAGAAATATACAAAATACTAACAAAATCAATAATTGATAATGGCAAGCTATAAAGAAATAATGAATCAAATTACAACCTTCATTTTTGATGTAGATGGAGTATTAACAGATAGTTCAGTACATGTTACCGAAAATGGTGAAATGCTTCGAATCATGAATATTAGAGATGGATTTGCAATGAAAGCTGCTTTAGAATGTGGCTATAATGTTTGCATTATTTCGGGTGGTAAAAATGAAGGAGTTCGAATCCGTTTACGAAATTTAGGTATTCATGACATTCATCTTGGTAGTCCCGATAAAGTGGAAACTTTCAAAGAATACATTGAATTGTATCAAATTAAACCGGAAAACGTTTTGTACATGGGAGATGACATTCCCGATTATCATGTCATGCAATTGGTTGGTTTACCAACTTGCCCACAAGATTCAAGTCCAGAAATAAAAGCTATTTCAACTTATATTTCTCATAAAAACGGAGGCAAAGGAGCCGTTCGAGATGTAATTGAACAAGTGATGAAAGTTCAAGGTAAATGGCATTTATATTATAATGGAAAACATGATTAATTTTTAGTTTATTATAATTACAAATGAAATTCCTTCAATTAATTCGATTTAAAAATTTATTGTTAATAGCTTTAATGCAATTGATTATTCGATTTGGATATTTAGAACAAATTCAAATTCCGCTTTCTTTATTTTATTGGCAATATACTTTGTTAATATTGTCGACGGTTTTGATTGCTTCAGGTGGGTATGTAATTAATGCTATTTTTGATCAAGAATACAAACAAATAAATAACGATAAAGCATTAATTGGAACTTATATTTCAGAATCGGCTGCATACAATCTTTATGCAGGACTAACAATTACAGGTGTTGGATTCGGTTTTATATTAGCCAATTCGGTTGCGCATTCTAATTTTGCAATACTATTTGTACTTGTTGCTACCCTTCTCTATTTTTACGCAAGTAGTATTAAAAATATTGCCTTTCTTGGAAATATTTTAATTGCATCTATTTTAGCATTTAGCATAATTATCATTGGAATATTTGACATTTTTCCAAATACATTTGAAATTAACCAACAACAAATGAGTGTGGCATTTTCAATTTTAATGGATTATGCGAAGTTCGTATTCATTATATATTTAGTTCGCGAAATAATTAAAAATATAATTAATTTCAAAGAACATAAAATTCAGGAAATTAAAACTTTACCGGTAGTCATCGGAATTAAAAAATCAAATAAAATTGCTTTTTTATTATTACTAGTACCACTACTTTATTTATTCTATTATTCCTATAATTATCTATTTGAAAATAATTTATTTATTGGAATGGCCTATATATTAGTTTTTGTGATAGCACCTATGCTTGTTGGATTAATCCAAATATGGAATGCTAAAGATAAAGAAGACTATACCAATTGCAGTAAGTTGTTAAAATGGATAATTTTTTTCGGAGTGGGATCAATCTGGGTAATAACATACAACATTAAACATCATGGCTAAGCCTAATAAAATAATTTTAGCTTCTGGCTCACCTAGACGTCAGCAATTTTTTAAAGATTTTGATATTGAAAATCAATTTGACTTTGAAATTCGATTAAAAGAAATAGAAGAAGTTTATCCTGAAAATCTTATAGCTGAAGAAATTACCAATTATTTAGCCGAATTAAAAGCTAATGCTTTTGATGGAGAATTAGCAGAAAATGATATACTAATTACAAGCGACACCTTGGTTTGGCTAGAAAACAAAGCGCTAGGAAAACCTAAAGATTATGATGATGCTGTTGCAATATTAAAATCGTTATCAAACACTACACATGAAGTAATTACATCGGTTTGTTTTAAAACTAAATTTAAAATCGAGACCCTATTTGAAACTACCAAAGTAACCTTTAGAGAATTAAGCGAGGATTCCATACATTATTATTTAAAATACTACAAGCCGTTTGATAAAGCTGGCGCCTATGGCATTCAAGATTGGATTGGACTAATCGGAATTTCAAAAATAGAAGGATCCTACACCAATGTGGTAGGCTTACCTACAGAAAAAGTATACCGTTATTTAACAGAAAATTTTCTGAATAATTTGTAGATTTACAATGCTTTTATTCTTTGTAAAATGTAAGTAGAAATTAATAAACCAATAATGCTAGCTGTATATTTCAATTATTATGAACAAACAAAATCGTTGGAAAATTAATTATTCTTGGCTTTTAGTAACAAATGCCTTATTTATAGTATTGTTTTATGTTTTAATGCAAATTTTCTCCTAACTCATGCAGCAAATCGATTGGATCATATTATCTGCAACTCTATTATTCATAATATTTTATGGTGTTTATAAAACTCGTGGGAGTAAAAATGTAGAGGAATATATCCTAGCAAATAAAGAAACGCCATGGTGGTTGGTTGGTTTATCTGTAATGGCAACCCAAGCATCGGCAATTACCTTTCTTTCTACACCAGGTCAAGCTTACCATGACGGAATGGGTTTTATTCAATTCTATTTTGGATTACCTATTGCAATGATTGTGATTTGTATTGTTTTCATTCCAATTTATCATAAATACAAAATTTTTACCGCCTATCAATATTTAGAGCAACGCTTTGATGTTAAAACCCGATCACTCGCTGCAATATTGTTTTTAATTCAAAGAGGATTAGCTGCGGGTATTACAATTTATGCACCTTCAATTATATTATCAACTTTATTGGGTTGGAATATTACAGCATTAAATATAATAATTGGAATTTCGGTTATTTTTTACACCTTTATTGGCGGAACCAAAGCGGTGAATGTTACTCAAAAACAGCAAATGTTTGTAATTTTAGTTGGAATGTTTGTCACTTTCTATCTAATTCTGCATATGCTTCCAAATGAAATGACTATTTCTAATGCGTTGCATATTGCTGGTGCAAATGACAAAATGAATATACTTGATTTCTCTTTGGATACCGAAACAAGATACACGGTATGGACTGGTATTACTGGAGGGTTTTTCTTAATGCTCTCTTATTTTGGAACAGACCAAACTCAAGTTGGCAGGTATTTATCGGGAAAAACAGATAAAGAGAGCCAGATGGGATTAATTTTAAATGGATTTTTAAAAGTTCCGATGCAATTTTTCATACTTCTTACAGGAGTAATGGTATTTGTTTTTTTTCAATTTAATCCAGTTCCATTAAATTTCAATCCGAATAACAAAGCACTTATTGAACATACTAAACACAATGAAGAATATCAGAATTTAGAAAAAAAATTAAGCAATTTAGGTGAAGAAAAAAAAGAATACAACTTACTTTACATCGATCATTTAAATCAAAATTTTGACAACCCTATACTGAGAAATAAATTAAAAGAATTAGCTGGAAGAGAAAAAGAACTTAGAGATCAAGCAAAAGAATTAATTGAAAAAGCAGATGTTAAAGCCGAAACAAACGATAAAGATTATGTCTTTCTTCATTTTATTTTGAATTATTTACCAAAGGGTTTAATTGGTCTTCTTCTAGCTGTAATTCTTTCAGCAGCAATGTCATCATCGGCTTCAGAACTTACCGCGTTAGCATCTACAACTTCAATAGACATATATAAACGAAATACTAAATCAGAATTATCTGAAAAACAGTTACTATATTCAACCCAATTATTTACATTAGGATGGGGAATAATTGCTATAGTATTTGCTTGTTTTTGTACTCTTTTTGAAAACTTAATTCAGTTGGTAAACCTATTAGGCTCTATATTTTACGGAACTGTATTAGGAATTTTCTTGGTTGGATTTTTATTTAAATTCGTAAAAGGAAAATCAATTTTCTACAGCGCAGTTTTGAGTCAAATATCCATCTTCTTTATCTATTATTACTTTATTCATATTTATCCAAGCGGACAAGAAAAATTAGGTTATTTATGGCTAAACTTTATTGGAGCTACACTAACAATAGTAATTTCAAGTAGCTTGCAATTACTATTAAACCTTAAAAATCGAACTATTAAGAGTTAATTAGTTCTTTTGATAATTCAAATACTGTAGTAAATTGCTCTTCTCGAGTTAGGTAAGAATTATCAATTTTAATTGCATCTTCAGCCATTACTAATGGAGAATCATTCCTATGAGTATCTATATAATCACGCTCTTGAACATTTTGAAGAACTTCCTCAAAGGAAACAACATCTCCTTTATCATGCAATTCACTAAATCTTCTTTGCGCTCTTGTTTCTGGACTAGAAGTCATGAAAATTTTTAATTCAGCATTCGGAAAAACAACAGTTCCTATATCACGTCCATCCATCACAATACCTTTGTTTTTTCCCATTTCTTGTTGTTGCTCTACTAATTTAGAACGAACTTCTGAAATTTCGGCAATTCGACTTACAAAACTAGAAACTTCAATAGTTCTTATTTCTTTCTCTACATTTACTTCGTTTAAATACATTTCAGCAAAACCTATTTCGGCATTAAAATGAAATTGCAGTTTGATTTTTGGAAGACTATTAATCAAAGAAGTTTTGTCTAAAGTTTCTTTGGATATGAAATTATTTTGCATTGCAAACAAAGCAATTGCTCTGTACATTGCACCGGTATCAACATAAATATACCCCAAACTTTTAGCAAGTTGTTTTGCTAGGGTACTTTTACCCGTAGATGAGAAACCGTCAATTGCAATTGTAATTTTTTTCATAATTTATTTTTTCAAATATGGATAAACTAAGAGATTGAATCCTAATCATTAAAATTTATAGTCAAGCCAAAAAGACTTGTATTTCCAGCTAATGAATATCTAGAATGAGAATAATTGAATTTGATGTTACTCATTTTTAATCCGAAACCTAAAGAAATACCAGAAAAATTACGCTGGTCTTCAATCCCGAGTTCTTCTCCTCTTCTAAAATTATAACCAAAGCGTAAATTAAATCCTTTTTTTGGAAATAATTCAGCGCCTATTACAACATGGCGCAATGCATTATTAAAGAAACTGACTTTTTCAGGAATTACACCACCATTAATAGTGTTTGTTGCTCTATTGGGATTGGAAAAAGCAATATTCCATTGTTGAAGATTTTCTAATGTAAGATGCCATCTTATTGGAACATTTTCAACTTCTTGAGAAACTCCAAGCAACACTTCAAGTGGCAATTTTTCTTGCAAACCGGAATAAGTAGTGATTTGAGTTCCAATATTCCTAACAACTAAAGCCCAATTTACATCATTTCGTTCATCAATAAACAAAGCACCAATATCTGCTGCAGCACCATAAGAATTATAACTTTCTAAGGTGGAAGAGATTAATTTTGCGTTTCCGCCTATATAGAAGTTTGTAAAAGGAATATTATAGGAATATCCAAAAGATAAAGCCATTTCACTGCCAGTAAAATTAGAAGTTGCTGAGCCATATTCATCATATCCCTCAAACTTTCCGTAATTAACATAATTTACACCAACATGAAAAGTTTGAACATGACGATCGTAAGTATATGCATAAGCAGCAGTACCATAGGTAACTGCTCCAAAATAATTTCCGTAGTTTACTGCAAGATGATTATCCATTTCTGGATTTATTGTAGCAGGATTGAAATGTGCTTGGTTCACATCCTGATCAAAAATAGTTAATACCTTCCCTCCAAGTGCAGCTTGTCTAGGTGAGGTAACCAAATTTAGAAATTGATAAACCGACCTGCCTCCTATTTGACCATAACTTATGGTGCAAAGTAGAAAAAAAAAGGAAATAAATGGTTTATTAATCATATAATTATGGGTAAACACATGTCTATAACGAAAATGCGAAGATATTATTTTTAAACTTAAGTCAAAAACACAAATAAAAAAGGCATGAAATCAAAATTCTCATGCCTTAGTATTATATAATATTAAATTTAGTCGATTAGTTTAGCATTTTTTACCTTACTGCTTGTTAAAGCAAGATCAATTACTTCACTCATTTCTTTTACATAATGAAAAGTAAGTCCTACTAAATACTCTGCTTTAATTTCATCAATATCGCTTTTGTTTTCGTGACAAAGAATTATTTCTTTAATATTTGCACGTTTTGCTGCAAGAATTTTTTCTTTAATACCTCCTACTGGCAATACTTTACCTCGAAGAGTGATTTCACCAGTCATTGCAATATCTTTCTTGATTTTTTGCTGAGTATATAAAGAAACTAGAGAAGTCAACATTGCTATACCAGCACTTGGACCGTCTTTTGGCGTTGCTCCTTCAGGTACATGAAGATGCACATTATATTTAGAAATCACATCTGGATCTAATTTAAATAAGGTTGCATTGGCCTTAATATATTCTAAAGCTATAGTTGCAGATTCCTTCATTACCGTACCTAAATTTCCGGTTAAAGTAAGCAAACCTTTACCTTTAGAAATTAATGACTCGATAAACAAAATATCACCCCCTACAGAGGTCCAAGCCAGACCAGTTACAACTCCCGCAACATCGTTTCCTTCGGCTTTATCTCGTTGTAATCTTGGTGTTCCAAGTACTTTTATGATATCTTCGTCGGTTACTTTTTTATTATATTTTTCATCCATCGCAACTGATTTAGCTGCATTTCGAATCACTTGAGCAATTTTCTGTTCTAAGCTACGCACTCCAGACTCACGAGTATATCCTTCAACTATTTTTTCTAATTGTTTTTTTTCAATTGTCAAATCTTTAGAAGTTAATCCGTGTTCTTTTAATTGTTTAGGAAACAAATGCTGACGCGCAATTTCAACTTTTTCTTCGGTAGTATATCCAGACATTTTTATTACTTCCATACGATCTCTAAGTGCTGGCTGAATTGTAGACATGGTATTTGAGGTAGCAATAAACATTACTTTAGACAAGTCATAACCTAATTCTAAAAAATTATCATAAAAAGAATTATTTTGCTCTGGATCTAATACTTCCAGTAAAGCCGAGGAAGGATCACCTTGATTACTCATTGATAGTTTATCAATTTCATCTAAAATAAACACTGGATTTGAAGTTTTTGCTTTTTTAATACTTTGGATTATTCTTCCTGGCATCGCTCCAATATAGGTTTTTCTATGTCCTCTAATTTCTGCTTCATCACGCAATCCACCTAAAGAAATTCGAACATATTCTCTTCCTAATGCTTCTGCAACCGATTTTCCAATAGATGTTTTTCCAACCCCTGGAGGTCCTGTTAAACAAATGATTGGCGATTTCATATCGTTACGCAATTTTAAAACAGCAAGATGTTCAATCATTCTTTTTTTCACATCTTCCAATCCAAAATGATCACGATCTAATATTTTTTGAGCATGATTTAAATCAAAATTATCTTTAGAATATTTGTTCCAAGGTAAATCTAAAAACAAATCCAAATAATTACGCTGAATTCCAAAATCAGGCGCTTGCGGATTCATTCTTTGCATTTTTGAAAATTCTTTTTCAAAATGCATTTGCGTTTTTTCATCCCATTTTTGAGATTTTGCACGCTGACGCATTTCTTCAAATTCTTGTTCATTAGAAACACCACCCAATTCTTCTTGAATGGTTTTCATTTGTTGATGCAAGAAATATTCGCGTTGCTGCTGATCTAGATCAAAACGAACTTTAGACTGAATATCGTTTTTAATTTCCATCTTTTGCAACTCCACATTCATGTAGCGTAAGGTTTCTAAGGCACGCTCTTTAAGCACGTGCATTTTTAATAAATTCTGCTTTTCTTCAACTGAAAGATTCATATTGGAAGAAACAAAATTGATTAGAAACGACTGACTTTCAATGTTTTTAATTGCAAAAGTTGCCTCTGTAGGAATATTCGGACTTTCTCTAATTATTTCAATTGCCAATTCTTTAATTGAATCTACAATTGCAGAGAATTCTTTATCATTTTTTTTAGGTTTGTTTTCTGGAACTTCTTTAACTTTTGCAGTAATATAGGGAGTTTCAGAAATGACTTCATCTATTTCAAATCGTTTTTTTCCTTGAAGAATTACTGTAATATTTCCATCAGGCATTTTTAATACTCTAAGGATTTTTGCAACGGTACCTAAATGGTAAATATCGTTTTTGGTAGGGTCTTCATCTTCTTCATTTTTTTGAGCAACTACCCCAATTATTTTAGTTCCAGCATAGGCTTCATTAATTAGCTTGATCGATTTATCTCTTCCTGCTGTAATCGGAATTACAACACCAGGAAAAAGTACGGTATTACGTAAAGGTAAAATTGCTAATGATGCAGGAAGCTCTTCCTTTGCCATTTCTTCTTCATCTTCTGGAGTCAATAACGGAATTAATTCTGCTTCAGTATCAAATTCTTGAAGTGACAAACTGTCAAGAGATATTATTTTTGGATTCGACATAGTATAAATTAGGTCAATATGACATTTTAAAATTAATGTAATCGTATTCTTAAAGGAATTAGAGGTTTAAATAATTCATTACAACTTATCTAAATTTCCAAAATTTAATTAAAACAAGGATTATGCCATTAAAAAAAATCCGCCATAAAGACGGATTAATTATTTTAATTCAAATTCTAAATTATTGTTTAGAATAAATTGCTGTAATATCTGAGGTTAAAAATACAGGATTTCCATTTGCCATACCTACCACTTCACCATTTTGTTCTGTGATTATTAATGTATTACCAACCACGGTAAAAATATCTGTATAACTAACTCCACCTTCCATATAACTGGTAGTAAGTTGATTTCCATTTAATGTCCATGTACCATTAGTAGAAGGGTCAGTAAAACAAGTTAAAACATTTGGAGTAACTGATAAATCTATATCTATACCACCGCCAGTAGCTATAAAAGTATTATTAGAATTTAATATAAAAGTACTATTATTAAAACATGTAGTTTCAGACATTTGATTTATAGAAGCAGTTCCATCTCCATTTAAATCAGTTGGAACTGAAGTATTAAAAGCCGTTAACAAGTAAGTTCCTGCAATAGAGGTATTACCTCCATTAGAACCGCCGCCATTATTATTAGAGGAGTTGTTTTGTGCTAATTGATCAGCTAAAACTGGATCAATTGGCTCAACATTACAAGAACTAAAAACAAGAAGCAAAACAACAGAGCTAAATGCTAAAGAAAATGATTTATAATTCATATTTTTTTTTCAAATATAGATATTATTTTCTTTTGAGGAAACAAATTTTATTTAGAAATAATTTCATTTTTTTTCATAAAACTTAACACTATATATCCTAATAAAAAAAATACCGCCAAAATAAATATAGAGTTTTTTAATGAGTCAGTAATCGAGCCAACAAAACCAAAAATAAAAGTTCCCAATACGATTGCTAATTTTTCAGTTACATCAAAAAAACTAAAATAAGTAGCATGGTCCTCGGTTTCAGGAAGTAATTTAGAATAAGTAGATCGAGATAAGGATTGAATTGCTCCTAAAACCATTCCGATCACTCCTCCTAGTGTATAAAATTGAAGATCTAAATATTTGTTGTGAGCATCCAATAAAAAGGCAGCAAAACAAATTAATCCCCAAATAGCAATAGTAAGTTTCAAAGTTTTAATATTTCCTATGCGTTCTGAAATTCGAGCAAAAACAAAAGCTCCAAAAATAGCTACTACTTGAATCAATAATATTGTAATAATAAGCTTATTCGACTCGATACCGAGTTCTTTTTTGCCATAAATTCCAGCTAATAAAATTATAGTTTGAACACCTATACTGTATAAAAAAAACGCAATTAAAAACTGTTTCAAGCTATTTAATTCTTTCAAACTTTTTAATATTATTAAAAGTTCATGAATCCCCTTAAAAATAAAGTTTGTTCCAGCTTTCTTCTCAACTGTATTAATCGGCAAATAATAAAAAGTAACTTGTGCAAATCCAATCCACCAAATACCAACCATTAAAAAGGAGATTCGAGCAGGAAGAGTTGGATCTGTAATTCCAAATAAATCTGGTTTCATAATCATCGCTAAATTAAAGGCTAACAACAATATAGACCCCGAATATCCATACATAAATCCTTTTGCACTAACACGATCTTGTTGTTCTGGAAAAGCTATTTCGGGTAAATACGAATTATAAAAAACAATACTTCCCCAAAATCCAATGCTTGCTAATATAGTAAAGACAATACCAATCCATAAATTTTCAACTCCATCAAAAAAGAACAAAGCCATTACCGATAAGGATCCCAAATAACAAAAAAACTGCATAAAGCGTTTCTTATTTCCAGTATAATCAGCTATACCCGATAGTAATGGTGACAAGAATGCAACAATTAAAAAAGAAAAAGATAAAGAATAAGAGAGCAATGTAGAATTATGAAATTCTGTTCCAAAAAAAGAAACTATTCCATCATTTTCACTCGTGATAGATTCGTAATAGATAGGAAATACAGCGGTAGCAATAACCAGGCTATATACCGAATTTGCCCAGTCATAAAATGCCCAAGCATTTATCAATTTGGAATTCCCTTTTTCTAAATTTGCCATAATATAAAATTAGTAAAAAACTTACAATTAAGTTTCAAATATACTAATTCTATATTACCAAAAGGTTATTTAAAATTCACGCCAAATTTTGCTGCTTCTGCTTTAGCTTGAGGAATCAAAGCTTTTAAATCGGCAATTCGAGTAGCATCCGAAGGGTGCGTACTTGCAAATTCAGGTGGTGCTTTTCCCGATGCTGCAGAATTTGCTGCCATGCGTTCCCAAAAAACAACAGACTGCTCTGGATTATAACCCGCAATTGCCATTAATGTTAACCCTATTTTATCCGCCTCACTTTCATGACTTCTACTAAATGGCAACATTCCGCCATATTGAGTAGCCGCACCATAAGCTGTCATTGCTATTTGTTGTGTTTGCTCACTTTTAGAACCTACAGCAACACCTACACCAGCAGCACCTAATTGTTGTAACAATCCAGCACTCATTCGTTGCTGACCATGATTAGCCAAAGCATGAGAAACCTCGTGACCTAAAACAGTGGCTAAACCCGCTTCATCTTTTGTAATGGGCAAAATACCCGAATACACTACAATTTTTCCTCCTGGCATACACCAAGCATTAACATCTTTGCTATTGACAAGTTTATATTCCCATTGATAATCTCTAAGATAACCTTCATAGCCATTGGCATTCAACCATTTTTCTGCGGCATCTTTTATTTTTTTACCTACAAGCTCCACATTTTTAGCATCAGAAGTCCCAGCGATCACTTTGTTTTCAGATAAAAACTGACTGTATTGCTGAAAAGCAGTTGGTAGAATTTCACTATTAGGCACCAAAGCCAAAGTACTTTTTCCTGTAAATGGATTTTTAGCACACGAAAAAACTAAACAAAAAAACAAAAGAACAATTGCAAGATTTATATGTTTCATTTTTATAATATTTTGAAACAAATTTACATAATTATCATACAAATTAATTAAGTAATAATTTACATCAATCTAAATCTTAATAAATTTTATGATCTTATTTATTGAATTATTTTCTGAGCTAATTTGCGCAAAATAAATTCCATTTAATAACTCCGATACGTTAATTCCATTCTTAATATCAGCTTGAACCAATTTTATTTCTTGTCCATATTGATTAAAAATCTTAACTTTTGAAATCAAATTATTATTTGATTCTATTATAAATAAAGTATTTGAAACTGGATTTGGATATATTTTTATTACTTCCTTTTCAAATTCTGAAATAGACAAAGCTGAACCAATTGTAACATTAAAATCATATACACAACCGTAAGCCCCTATATATGTTGGAGAGCAGCTAGTGAGAGAATAAGTTGAACTATATGGAATATATGGATTTATATCACTACTAGCTCTCTTTATTCTAATTCGAGTTACACCTTCCAAGGCTGTAGAAGGAATTGTAATTGTTTTTGCAACTGGTGTAATTGCACCTCCAAAAGTTGGTAATGCAATATTAGTTGTAGAATTATTTTGCATTACAATTTCTGAAGTCTCAAAAACATTATTCTTATTATAATCAATCCAAACCGCAAAATAAATTGGTTCAATATCATTAACATTAAAAAAATCTAATGTAAAACTATAAACTGATTCTTTAGCTAAAGTTGGTAAAGTTGTAGTATTATAGAATTTGAAAGTAGTAGTATTAGTTCCGTAATAACCCATACTTCCAAAATTTTGAATTATAGTACTTCCAATCTTAAAATCTTGGATCATATTATAAGTCGCATCAGTCGGATATATTGGAGTACAATATGGAGCTGCTGATGTCAATTGAGCTTTTAAAATTAATGAAATAAGTAATGTCGTAATTAATAAGATTATTTTGTTCATGTTGTTGAATTTTATAATTAATATCTAGAAAAGTATTAAATATAAATTCGTAACATATTAGTATTCGTCCAAATACCTCTTTAAACGATGAAAAATTAAATATATTTAAAAATCATAAATATTTATATGAATAATACTACAATAAATTAGAGTTTTATTTCCTTTTGTGCGTGCCCCTTAGGGTCGGGCTGTTCGCTACACTCTTTGCTACGCAAAGGATTTTCGCTGCCATCCATCACCCTTAAAAACAAGAAAGCCTGTTCGATTGAACAGGCTTTCCAAA